>Ga0075026_100000035_pt1 | contig 39723 bp, 34 predicted proteins | sample Str012_2_FD_71392 | JGI IMG/M metagenome (GOLD analysis project Ga0075026, IMG submission 71392) | Freshwater sediment microbial communities in response to fracking from Pennsylvania, USA - Straight Creek_MetaG_SC_2012 | ecosystem: Environmental > Aquatic > Freshwater > Creek > Sediment... | reverse complement strand
CGGCCCACGAACAGCAGCTCGTCCTTGTCGAGGTAGAAAAGGATGCCGTCGCCGATCACATAGCCGTCGTGGCTGATCGGTACCATCTGCTTGGCCTTGTTGGGCGCAAAGTTGTTGAAGCTGTTGATGGTGGTGTAGGACATGAGCTTCAGCGCATCCGGCCCCCTGACGGTCAGTTCCGCCATGTGATGCGTCTGGTCGAACAGCACGGCGCTCTCGCGCCAGGCGCGCTGTTCATCGCGCCAGTTGGAGAACTCGCTCGGCACCACGGGATAGACGTAGGCCCCGAGCTGCGAATTGCGCAGCATCTGTACCGGATTGCCGGCGCTCTGCAACAGGGATTCCAGGTTTTTCTGAGTCATGGTGGCGATGTCCTCTGCGATGAATTCTGGTTATTGTGGCTAGGCTGGTCAGCGAAATATCACGGTGCGGCGGCCGTTGAGCAGGATGCGGTGTTCGACCTGCCACTTGACGGCACGTGCCAGCACTGCGCATTCCACGTCGCGTCCGGCGGCCGCGCAATCCTCGGCGCTCAGCGCGTGATCGACGCGCGTTACGTCCTGCTCGATGATCGGACCCTCGTCCAGGTCTTCGGTCACGTAGTGCGCGGTCGCGCCGATCAGTTTCACACCCCGATCATGCGCCTGCTGATACGGTTTGGCACCCTGGAAGCTGGGCAGGAACGAATGATGGATGTTGATGGCGCGCTCAAGCAGCTGCGCGCACAGGCCCGGGGAAAGCACCTGCATGTAGCGGGCGAGCACCACGAGGTCACAGCGCGCGCCCTGCATGATCTCCAGCAGGCGCTCTTCCTGGCGGGCCTTGGAGTCCGGCGTGACCGGCAGGTGGTAAAAGGGAATGTCGTGGGCCGCGGCCAGCTGGTAGAAATCACGGTGGTTGGAGACGATGGCCGGGATCTCCATCGCCAGGGCGCCGATCCGATAGCGGTACAGCAGATCGTTCAGGCAATGGCCGAATTTCGAAACCAGCAGCACCACGCGCGTCCGGATCGCGGTGTCGTGAATCGCCCAGCTCATGGCGTAGCGCTCGGCGACCGGCGCCAACGCCTGGCGCAGCTGTGTCGCATCGGTCGCGACTTCGGCACTGAAGGACACGCGCATGAAGAAGCGGTTGGTGCCGGTGTCACCGAATTGCGCACTGTCGATGATGTTGCAGTGCTGTTCGACCAGCGTGCCGGCGACCGCGGCGACGATGCCGGCGCGATCAGCACAGGAGAGTGTGAGGATGTAGCGCTGCACGGCGGTGGCTCGCTTTTAGACCATGGCCGCGCGCAGGCGAATCAGATTGCCACCAGCCACCTTGCGCAGCGGCGTCTCGCGCTGGCTTGCCGCCTGCAGGTTGCGCTTGGCGAGGTTCGAGTGTTCACGGGCGATGTTTTCGGCGCGCGCGCTCTCGCCGGCGGCCAGCGCCGCGAGGATGCCGCGATGCTGCTGCTGAGAAATGATCAGCGTCTGGTGCGCATCGGCCAGGGCCGATTGTGCCATCACGAAGGCACTCGGCGAGGCGAACGGCAGTGCGACGATGCGCTCGATGGCGCGCGCCAGTACCGGGCTGTGGGCCAGCGCCACCAGCTGCGCGTGATAGCGCTCGTTGAGCCGCACATAGTCGGAAAACTGCTCCACCGAGAGCGTGCGCCGCTTGACGATGGTATCCATCGCGCCCACGCAGTCGCGCAGTACGGCGAGCTCCTCGCGCGCGGGACGGCGTTCGGCGGCGCGGCGCGCGGCTGCCCCTTCCAGTGTGCCGCGCACATCGATGGCGTCGTAGACCTCGGCTTCATCGAAGGCCCGGACCACGAAGCCGCCGGACGCGGACGGTTCGAGCAGGCCCTCTTCGGCCAGGCGCAGCAGCGCGGCGCGGATCGGCGTGCGCGATACGCCGGTGCGCTGCACCAGCATCAGCTCGGGCACCCGCGCGCCGGCGCCCAGTTCGCCGTCCAGAATCATCTGCCGCAGGCGCAGCTGGGCCTTGAGGGTCTGCGCGGCACGCGGGTCACCATTGCGCATCAGTTGAGTCACGGCAGCCACACCCCAGGATGTATACCTCAGGTTCATATGTATACAATATTCAGGGCCGCCTGTAAAGCCTGAGGCCGGCCGCACGCCGAGTCAGCTTCCGGTTAGCCCCGCGCGGCAGCTCGATCAACAACGAAGGGAAAGTGACCGCTCAGTGAAGGCAGATCGCAAAACGTTGCTGTACAGTGAGATTCGATGAGTCGTGCGCGTGGCCGGGGGAACATGCCAACATGAAATACGAAACGCGACTGATCTGGGTGCTGGGCATCACCTTCGGATTCCTGTTTTTCGACCGCAATGCCGCCAACTACCTGATGCCCTTCATCGCCAGCGACCTGCATTTCAACAACCAGCAGATCGGGCTCATCGCCTCGGCGCTGTCCTTCACCTGGGCGATCGCGGCTTATCTCGGCGGCGTTTTTTCTGACCGCAGCGGCAATCGCAAGGCGATTCTGCTGGTCACGGTAATCGCCTTCTCGCTCTGTTCGTTTGCCTCAGGCCTCGCGGTTTCGTTCCTGACCCTGTTCTTGAGCCGTCTGCTGATGGGCCTGGCGGAAGGGCCGTTCATGCCGGTCGCGCAATCGCTGCTGGCCATCGAATCGACCGCGGCACGGCGCGGACACAACATGGGCGTGATGCAGAATTTCGGCAGTAATATTCTGGGCTCGTTCCTGGCGCCGCTGGTGCTGGTCGCGATCGCCAATGCCTACAGCTGGCGCTGGGCATTCTTCCTGGCCGGCGTACCCGGGCTGATCATGGCCGTGCTGGTTGCCAAGTACGTGCACCCGCCGACCGTAGCGGCAGTTCCGGCCCATGCGCCGGCCCCGGTGGCCGTGGCGGGCATGCGCCACGGCGAGATGCTGCGGCACCGGAACATGTGGCTGTGCATGCTGATGAGCATCTTCATGGTGGCCTGGATGGTGCTCGGCTGGGCGTTCCTGCCGCAGTTCTATGTCAAGGTGCGCCTGCTCACGACCGGTCAGATGAGCGTGCTGATGAGCGTGCTGGGCCTGTCTGCTGCATTTTTCAGTTTCGTCGTGCCCGCACTCTCCGACCGCTATGGCCGGCGTCCGATCATCGTATTGTTTAATCTGATCGGCCTGCTGGTGCCGCTTGCGGCGCTCTATTACCAGGGTTCGCTGGTCGTGCTCGGGGTGCTGATTTTCGCGGGCTGGTCGGCCAGCGGCACCTTCCCGCTGTTCATGGGCACGATTCCGTCCGAGACCATCCCGGCGCGCTTTATAGCGACGTCGGTGGGCATGGTGGTCGGGCTGGGGGAAATCCTCGGGGGCGTGAGCGGACCGGCGATTGCCGGCTGGGCGGCTGATCAGTATGGCCTGCGCGCCCCGGTCATCATGATGGCCTTGTGTGCAATCACCGGTGCGTTGCTGGCGCTGTTCCTGCGTGAAACGGCGCCGGTCCGGCTGCGGCACTGACCTGAGATCGCGACCGTGCCCCTGCAGCGACTGGAACACTTCCTGGTACTGACCGACGATCTGGCCACGACCAGCGATTTCTACTGCCGCATCCTCGGCCTGTATGTCGGCCCACGACCACCACTGGGTTTCAACGGCGAGTGGTTGTACCTGGGCAGCGTGCCATGCGTGCATACTGCCGAATGGGACAGCTATCGCAGCCATTCCCTGGCGGTGGGCATTTCCATATCGCAGCGCGCGCCGGGCACGGGTCCCGTGGATCACCTCGCCTTTGTGGCCGACGATCCGGACGGCATGCGCTCGCGACTGCAGAGCCACGGCGTGAAGTTCGCCGAGAACTCGGTGCCGGGGGCCAGGCTGACGCAGTTTTTCATGTACGACCCGAACGGCGTCAAGGTTGAAATCAACGCCCAGACCGGCAGCGAATAAGGAATACCGCCATGCGCGCTTTTGAGATTGCCAAGGGCAGCACCACACTGGAGGGCCTGCGCGCCACCACCCGGCCCGAGCCGACGCCGCGCGCCGGACAGCTCCTGGTGCGGATGCGGGCGGCATCGCTCAATTACCGCGATATGATGATCGCCCGCGGCATGTATATGGGCGGCCCGGTGTCGGCCAATACCATCGCGCTGTCCGACGGCGCCGGCGAGGTGTTGGCCGTGGGGCCGGGCGTCACGCGATTTCGCGTCGGTGACCGCGTGGCCGGAACCTTCTTTCGCGGCTGGCAGGACGGTCCGCAGCCGGCCGCGATGCTGGTGGCGCTGGGCGCGCCGCCAGCGGACGGTGTGCTCGCCGACCAGGTGCTGTTCGACGAGCAGGACACGGTGGCACTGCCGGCGCACCTGTCGATGGAGGCCGCTGCCACCCTGCCCTGCGCCGGGCTCACGGCCTGGCACGCACTGATCGAGAACGGCCGGGTGAAACCCGGTGACACGGTGCTGGTGATCGGCACCGGCGGTGTGTCGATCTTCGCGCTGCAGTTCGCGCGCCTCGCCGGCGCGCGCGTGGTCGTGATCTCCTCCAGTGACGAGAAGCTGCAGCGCGCCCGAGCGCTGGGCGCGGAAGGCGCGATCAACTACAAAACCACGCCCGACTGGGAACGCGAGGTGCTGGTTTTCAGCCACGGTCGCGGCGCCGACCATGTGATCGAGGTTGGCGGCGCCGATACGCTGGCGCGCTCTCTCGCCTGCGTGGCGCCCGGCGGCTGCGTGGCGCTGATCGGCGCCGTGTCGGGTTTCGGCGCGGAGATCAATCCCTTCGCGCTGCTGGCCAAGCAGGCCAGCATCCGCGGGGTATACGTCGGCACGCGCGGCATGTTCGAGCGCATGAACACCGCAATCGCGAGCCACAAGCTCGCACCCGTGGTGGACAAAGTCTTTGGCTTCGAAGACGCCCCGGCCGCTTTCCGGCATCTCGAGAGCGGCGCTCACTTCGGCAAGGTGGTCATCCGGCTATGAAAGTGCGCGAAGCCGTGTTCGCGCTGCTGCGTGAATTCGGCCTCACGACTGTGTTTGGCAATCCGGGTTCCACGGAGCTGCCGATGCTGCGCGATTTTCCCGCCGACTTCCGCTATGTGCTGGGCCTGCAGGAGTCGGTCGTGGTGGCGCTGGCCGACGGCTATGCCCAGTCGCGCCACCAGGCCGCGCTGGTCAACCTGCACTCCGCGGTCGGCGTGGGCCACGCCCTGGGCAGCATCTTCACGGCCTACCGCAACCAGACGCCGCTGCTGATCACTGCCGGCCAGCAGGCGCGCTCGATATTGCCCTTCGAGCCCTTCCTGTTCTCGGAGCAGGCCCCGCAGCTGCCCAAGCCCTACGTCAAGTGGAGCGTTGAACCGGCACGCGCCGCGGATGTGCCCGCCGCGATCGCCCGCGCCTACTACGTCGCGATGCAGCCGCCTCAGGGTCCGACCTTTGTCTCAGTACCGGTCGATGACTGGGACCAGGAGTGCGCGCCGCTGGCCGCGCGCCGCGTCAGCACGCTGGTCGGCGGCGATCCGGCGCTGCTGCGCGCCGCGGCGCAGGACCTCTCGCGCGCACAGCGCCCAGTCATCGTGGTGGGCGCTGGTGTGGCGCGCGATCAGGCCTGGGACGAAACCATTGCGCTGGCCGAACAGCAGCAGGCCGCGGTCTGGGTCAGTCCCATGTCGGCGCGCAACAGTTTTCCAGAAAACCATCGCCTGTTCGCGGGCTTCCTGCCGGCCGATCGCGCCGGCATCGTCGCGTGTCTGGACGGGGCTGATCTGGTACTGGTGCTCGGCGCGCCAGCCTTTACCTACCATGTCGAGGGGCACGGCCCGCATATACCGCCCGGTGCGCAGCTGGTGCAGCTCACGGATGATCCGGCCGCGGCAGCCTGGTGTCCGCTGGGCACCTCGGTCCTCACCCATCTAAAACTCGGCGTCACTGCCTTGCTCGAGCAGGCCGGGACTGCAGGCACTGTCGGTGCGCGCCGGCGCGCCACACCGCGGATCGCCGCGCGTCCGCCGCCGCAGCCGGGTACGGCGCTCACTGACCGCTATCTGATGCAGCAGCTCGCAGCGCTGCGCCCGCAGCACAGCATCATCGTCGAGGAAGCGCCCAGCAGCCGCGCCGCGCTGCACGATTACCTGCCGATCACTGAGCGCGATTCCTTTCATACCTGCGCCAGCGGCGGCCTAGGGCACGGCCTGCCGGCCGCGATCGGCGTGGCGCTGGCGCAGCCGGAGCGCAAGGTGATCGCGCTGCTGGGCGACGGCTCGGCGATGTATGCGATCCAGGGCCTGTGGAGCGCGGCGGCGCTTCGGCTCCCCGTGGCGTTCATTATTTTTAACAATGGCAGCTACCAGGCGCTCGAGGAATTCGGGCGCCGTTTCGGCATTCCCACGCTCCCCTGTGTGCAGCTCGGCCAGCTCGATTTCTGCGGGCTGGCCTTAGGCCAGGGCGTACGGGCACTGAAGGTCGAGCGCTGCGCGGAACTCGACGCGGCGCTGAAGACAATCTTCAGCGCGCGCGTGCCGATGCTGCTCGAGGTTGTCCTGGCTCTAAAGTAGGCCTGGCCTCAGAAAAATCAGATAAACGAGCGCAACGGGTCCTGACCGTCCCAGCCGATGCTGGCGCGGTAGAACTTGGCGAAGGCCGGTTCGAAGCCGCCGCCGAGTTCGATCAGTTCGACATAGCCTGGCAGCAACGCGGTCGTGTCCATGTAGGCGACGCGGCCGCCGGTGGGTACGCCGGCGAGGAACGCCAGCTCGTGGCCGGCGGCGCGGTAGCTCGCCACATCCTGGTCGAACTGCCAGCTGGCCTTGCCCCAGTGATGGAACCCGTAGCCATGACGCTCGATCCACTCGCGGTACACCGAGGGTGCATCGTTGTTGGGCTGGATGAGTTCCACGTTCATATGACCGGCGAAGCTCATCGCCAGTGACACGTCAGCCTGGGATTTCTGGCCGCGGTACAGCGGGTCGATGCCGGTGAAATGATCGAGCAGGAACCACGGTCCCACCTTGAGCTTCGTGACCCAGTGATTGATCGTGGCGCGGATGTCGGCCACCACGTAAGCCATCTGTATGACCCCGTCGTCGGGTTGTCCGAATCCTACCTGGCCCATCGCACTCTCCTTGAGTTAGTCCGCAACGCCGAGCGTCCAGCCGCCGTCAATTGCAATCTGCTGGCCGGTCACATAGGCCGAGGCCGGCGAGGCCAGGAACAGCGCCAGGCCCGCCAGGTCCTGCGGAAAGCCCACGCGATGCATCGGGATCACCTTGCCCATGCTGGATTGCACTTCCGGCGCCTTGGCATGGCCGCCACCGATGTTGGTCACGATGAAACCCGGCGCGATCGCATTGACCGTGATGTTGCTGGCGGCCAGTTCGAGGGCGACCTGCCGCATCAGGTGCGCGGCGCCGGCCTTGGCCGCCATATACGCCGAGCCGATGGCCGGCTCGCACTGGTAGGCCGCGACCGAGGTGGTGACGATCATGCGACCCGAGCGCTGCGGGCGCATCAGCCGCGCGCCGGCCCGCAGCGTGGCAAAGATGCCGTTGAGATTGACGTCGATGACCCGATTCCAGCGCTCGTCGGTGTAGATTTCGAGCGCGCCGGCGGGATTGCGGGTCCGTTCGCTCCCGGACCAGCTGCCGACATAGCCCGGCCCGGAATCGACCCCGGCGTTGGCAAACACCACATCGAGGCGGCCATGTGCGGCGACTGCCGCATCAAAGGCCCGATCGATCGCGGGATGATCGCGCACATCGACGACCTCGCCCCGCACCTGCAGCCCGGCCGCAGCGAGGCGGCGCGTTTCCGCCGCGATGCCTGCCGCATCCACGTCGAGCAGGGTGACGCGCGCGCCGTTGCTGGCGAGCGCCTCGGCAATGCTAAGACCAATGCCACTGGCGGCGCCGGTGACGATGACGCCGTAGCCGGCGACGCTGAACAATTCACTGCTTTTCATGAGCGCGCTCGCACTGATGGGATCTCACAGGTGGGTGGCCTCATCAAGATGCGCGCTGTCCGCGCGCAGTGGCAACAGCGCCAGGCACGCGGCGGCCACCAGCGAGCCCGCACCCAGCGCGATGGCGACGTACTGCAGGCTGAATCCGGCCTTGAACAGCAATCCGGCAATGATTGGCGCGATCATCGCGCCGCCACGCCCGCAGCCAATGGTGAAACCGGTACCGGTCGCGCGCAGCGCCGTCGGAAAGGTGCGTGCCACGATGGCGTAGATGCCCACGACACCGCCATTAGTGCAGAATCCGGCCACCGCACAGATCACCGCCAGGCCATGCAGGTCGGGCTGCCCGCGCCCGAAAACGGCCACCATCACGGTCGAGGCGATCAGCAACAGGATCGTCAGCGGCTTGACGCTGAAGCGTTGCGACAGCAGACCCAGCACCGCGCCGCCGCAGGCACCGCCGACATTCGCCCACACCAGCACGCCGGCGGCGGAAGACGGCGGGAACCCCATGTCGACGACGATCTTCGGTACCCACTTCAGGATGAAGTAGAAGGTCGTGATGTGCGTGAAGTAGGTTGCCGTCACCAGCACCGTGGCCAGCGCCATGCCGGGCTTGAAGATATCGACCAGCGGCGCGCGGCCGCTGCGCAGCGCCTGACGCGGCAGCGCCGCGGTGCTCGCATAACCCAGTCGCTGCAAGGTGCGGTTGATCGCCGCCAGCGCATCCGGCGGCTGGCGCTGGCAGAGCCAGGCAATCGATTCGGGCACTGCCCACAGGACCACCGGTATGAACAGGGCGGTCGCGACGGCGCCGAATTCAAACACTGCGCGCCAGTCACTGCCCTTGAGCAGCTGCGCCGCAATCACGCCGCCAATGACCGCACCCACCGGGTAGCCCACGGCCATCAGCGCCACACACAGGTCGCGGCGTTTGCGGCTGGCAAACTCGGTAGCCACGGCATTGGTGGCGGCCAGCATCCCGCCGATGCCGAGCCCGGTGAATACCCGCCACAGGCACAGCTCGGTCAGGTTGTGCACGCGGCTGACCATGAACATCCCCAAAGTCATCACCACGAGGCACCCGAGTATGGTGCGCCGTCTTCCCAAACTGTCGGCCACGCCACCGAGCAGAATGGAGCCGATGCCCATGCCGACCAGCTCCATGGACAACACGAACCCCAGCGCCGCGCGGTCGATCCCCCACTCGTGGGCGATCCCCGGGGAGGCAAAGCTGATCGACAGCACGTCGAAGCCGTCCAGGGCGTTCAGCGCCACCGTAATGGCAACGATTGCAACCTGCAGGGCCCGCATCGGGCTGGTGGCCAGCAGCTGCCGCGGATCCGTCGAAGTCGTCACACCCCACCCCCTTGCCGGCCAGGCCGGCCGCCCCTGCTTTTGCGGGCATCATACCCCGCAGCCCGGGGGCCGGTTCGTTCCCTTGCAGTGCAATAAATTTGCACTGGGAATTGATTGTCACTTATAACTACCAACTGACGGGGCGACACCAGCCTCGCTAGTGGGGGCGATGCAACAATGGCTCACATAGAGTCCTTCTCGACCATGGGTCTGGACCCGCGTCGCAAGCTCAGTTACTGGAATGAGCGCGCGACCGAGAGTTTCTCACCACTGGTGTCGGATCCGGCTGACATTCGCAGTTTCAACGGCTCGATTTCGCGCACGCATATCGGCGATATGACGCTCGCCGAGGTGTACTCGGACGCGCAGATCGTGCGCCATTCGCGCGCCCACGTGGCCCGCACCCGCAGCTCGGTGTTCTTCCTGCAGATCCAGATGGAAGGCGAAAGTATCAATCGGCAGGATGGCCGCGAGGCGCTGCTGAAGCCGGGTGACTTCACGCTCTGTCACAGCGCCCGCCACTACGAGATGGTGTTCCCGGCCGCCAATCGCATGCTGGTGCTGGGAATCCCTGAAGTGGACCTGCACCGGCATATCGCCTGCCCGGAGAGCCTGGTAGCGATACCGATGGAGGCCTCACACGGCGTGCGCGGCCTGCTGTCGCGCTTCGTGCGCAACTTCTGGGTCGAATGCACGCAACAGCTGGACGATGCCGCCGCGGCGCGGGTCACGATCGCCATTCTCGACCTGCTGGGCGCCGCCTATGCGGACATCCCGCGCGCGCACTCCGATCATTCCTCGCTCGCCGTCGCGCACCGGCTGCGCATCATCAACTACATCGAATCGCATCTGCACGATCCGGAACTGACGCCGACGCGCATTGCCGAGGCGGGCAAGATGACGCCGCGCTATCTGCATCACCTGTTTTCGGACCAGGACGAAACCGTGGCGCGTTACATCCTGCGCCGCCGGCTCGACGCCTGCGCCCGCGCGCTCGTGTCCGATGCGCAACGCGGCCGCACCGTGACGGCGATTGCCTTTGACTATGGTTTCAACAGCCCGACGCATTTTGGCCGGGTGTTCCGCTCGAAATACGGCATGACGCCGCGCGAATACCGACGCGAGACGCTGACCGTCCGCTAGGCGGGCGCATCCCGCCGCCAGCCCGACGGCCTAACGATGTCAGGAATGCGCGCCGGTGCGCGGCAATTCTTGAGCTAGTCATGGTATTCCCGCTGGACTGGCTCGCGAGTCTTTCTTCAGCTGTAGTGTCGTGCTTCACCAATCGTCGAGCCGGAGCCAGCCTCAGGCCTCAACCTTGAAACACATGACCGTCACACTCTATCACTGGGAGCCCAACGCCAACTCCGGCAAACCTATGCTGACGCTGGCCGAGAAGGGCGTGGCCTACGAGAGCCAATATCTTGACCTGCTGCAGTTCGATCAGCACAAGCCGGCCTACCTGGCCGTGAATCCCGACGGCACCATTCCGGCCATGGTGCACGGCTCGCGGGTGCTGACCGAATCCACACCGATGATCGAATACGTCGACGACGAGTTTCCCGGACCACCCCTGAAGCCGCGCGATCCGGTGGCGCGCTGGCGCATGCGCTGGTGGATGCGCTACTTCGACGCCTACTTCGCCCCCTCGCTGAGCATGATTGGCTGGAGCGTATTCGTCGGCCCGGCGGCGCGCCAGCGCCCGGAAGCCGAGCTGCGGGCGGCCATCGACCGCATCCCGCTCGAGGCGCGGCGCATCGCCTGGCGCAAGGCACTGTTCAATGAGTTTTCCGCCGACGAGCTGGCCGAATCCCTGCGCCGCGTGCGCGCCGCAACCCTGGTGCTCGAACAGCACCTGACCCGGCACGAGTGGATCGCCGGCGACAGCTTTTCGCTGGGCGACATCAACGCTTTCAATCTCGGCTATGCGCTGCCGCTGTCGCAGCCCGAGCACTGCAACGATGCGAAGACGCCGCGCATCATGGAGTGGCTGCGCCGCATCTACGAGCGCCCGGCCACGCGCGCCACCTGGGCGAAGGGGCGCACGCAACTGTCGGCGCGCATCAGCATGCTGGAGCGGCCGGCCCGTGCTTGAACTGTACACTGCGGAGCCCAACACCTTCTTTCTGAAGCCGGTGATTGCGCTGGCCGAGAAGCAGGCCGCCTACACCACTCACTATTTCGATGCCGCGGCCTTCGAACAGTTCGACCGTGGATTTCCGGCCGACGTGGAATCGCACCTGCAGCTGGAACGCGAAGGACCGCTGCTGGTCCACGACGGCGTGCTGATCAGCAGCACCTTCTTCATGCTCGAGTACCTGGCCGAAGCTCTGCCTGGCACGCCGTTGATGCCTGCCGGCGCCTACGACGCCTACCGGGCGCGTGCCTGGGGTCAGTTCCTTGCCTTGCAGCTGGGTGCGTTGGTACCGCAGCTCGGCTGTCTGAAATATCTGCGTCCGCGATTGCAGCAGGGTGATCAGACCGCACTGGCAGCGCGCATAGGCGCCATCGAGCCGCTCGAACGGCGGCTCGGGTGGCAGAACCTGCTGGCGCACCCCGCCGAGGAACTGGAACTCGCTGCGCTGCGCGAACGACTGCAGGCAGCGCTGGCGCGTATCGAGAAGGCCCTGGGCGAGACGCCCTGGCTCGCCGGAGCGGACTACTCCATCGCGGATATCGACGCCTTCGCGATGCTGCGCGTGCTGCCGGACCTCGCCCCCGAGCAGCTGAACCCGGCGGCGACACCCAGGGTCGAGGCCTTTCTCGACCGCGTTGCACAGCGACCGGCGGTGCGCGCGGCGCTGGCCACGGCCCGCAGCGCTCATCCCGAGCGGTACTTCGTACCAGGCGTGGAGGCGGCGCGCTGGGGCTAGCGCCAGCCCGCGAACCTCAGGCCGGTTCGGCCAGCCTGGCCAGCAATTCCAGCAGCTGTTCGCGCCCACGCGCCCCAAGGCGCGTGGCAATCCGGTTCTCGTGCAGTTTCTGCAACTCCGCCGCGCGCTCGAGCAGCCGTTTGCCGCGCGGGGTCAGCTCCAGCTCATAGCTGCGGCCATCCGACTCCGAGCGGTGCCGCACCACGTAGCCACGCCGAACCAGGTCAGTGATGGTCGCGACAAAGTTGGCCTTCTGGATACCCAGCGCCACCGATACATGCGACTGGCTTGTACCGGGGTTCTGGTCGATCACGATCAGCACCGTAAACTGCCCCGGGCGTAGCTTCAGCTCGGCCAGGGTGTCTATAAAGTCGGCGAACACCGCGCTCTGGGCGCGGCGCAGCGCGTAGCCCACATACCTGCTGAGCATCTGCACGTCCATGCGTTCAGCTTTCGGTAATGAACTTCGTTACCAGACAGGCGTCCAAGCCCTCGATGCCTTCCTCAGAGCCATGCCCGCTGTCCTTGACGCCGCCAAACGGCGATTCATTGATCGAGATCAGGAAGCTGTTGATGCCGATCATGCCCGCTTCGATGCGCTCGCCCAGCAGATTCACGCGCCGGGCCGAATTGGTGAAGGCAAAGGCCGCCAATCCATAGGGCAAATGGTTGGCCTCGGCGATCGCCGCGTCGAAATCATCGAAGGGATTGACGATGGCGACCGGCCCAAAGGGCTCCTCGTTCATGATGCGCGCCTGCGGCGGCACCTCGGCGAGCACGGTGGGCGCATAGAAGAACCCGCGGCGCTGCAGGCGCTGGCCGCCGGTCAGCACCCGCGCCCCGCACTGGCGCGCATCCTCAATCAGGCCCTCGATCGCGCCGATGCGGCGCCGATGCGCGAGCGGACCCATGCGATTGCTCTCATCGAGACCGTCGCCGACCGGCAGTGCTGCCGCACGCGCGGCGAACCCCGCGGCAAAGGCCTCGAAAATCGGGCGCTGCACCAGGAAGCGGGTCGGCGAGACACAGACCTGTCCGGCATTGCGAAACTTCGCATTCACCGCGAGCTCGATCACTTTCTCGAGATCCACGTCCTCGAACACCAGTACCGGCGCGTGTCCGCCAAGTTCCATGGTGGTGCGCTTCATGCCGTCCGCGGCCAGCCGCGTGAGCTGCTTGCCCACCGGAACCGAGCCGGTGAAGGAGATCTTGCGGATGATCGGCGAGGCGATCAGGTGCGCGGAGATTTCCGCCGGCACGCCGAACACCACGGCCAGTACGCCCGCGGGCAACCCGGCATCGACCAGCGCGCGGGCGATTGCCAGTGCCGAGGCCGGTGACTCCTCGGCCGGTTTCATGATGCAGGTGCAGCCGGCGGCCAGTGCTGCGCCGATCTTGCGCGCCGGATTGCCGAGTGGAAAATTCCAGGGCGCGAATGCCGCCACCGGCCCCACGGGTTCCTTGACCACGGTCATGCGCAGGCCCGGGGCGCGCTGCGGCAGCACTCGGCCATAGGCCCGCCGGCCCTCCTCCGCGTACCACTCGAGCACGTCGGCCGCCATGCCGACCTCGATGCGCGATTCGATGATGGATTTGCCGACCTCGCGCGTGGCATTGATCGCAATCTGCTCCGAACGGCTGCGCAGCAGCTCGGCCGCCTTCTTGAGTATGCGGCCACGCACCACCGGGGCATGGGCGCGCCACGCCGGCCACGCGCGCTGCGCCGCAGCCAGCGCGCGATCGAGATCGGCACTGCTCGCGCACGGCAGCAGGCCCAGGCTGGCCTCGGTCGCCGGGTTCACGACGCTCACGCTCTGCCGCCCCTCTGCACCCAGCCATTCGCCGTCGATCAGCAAGGCCAGTTCGGGATAGGCCGCCGAGGGATCAAGGGCTTGGGGTTGCGCGGACATCCTGACGATTCCTGAATTGCCGGTGTTCATATCGCCTGTCGGCCAGTGCCGCGACTCTACCAACGGCGAAGCAAAAGTCGACCCCTCGCGCAGTTTCTCGCCAGCGGGGTTATGCCATGCTGCAGCTTAAGTCACGGAGAGTGCGCATGGCGGTGGAAACCAAGCAACGCGACTACCTGCGGGTGGCTACCGAGGAGGCCTGGGGCCCGCCCGAGATGTTCGCGGGCTACCGCAAACTGCTGGCCGACAAGTCGCTGGACGACCCGGGCTTCAACAGTCTGTGCGGATTCTATCTAGGCAGCAGCAGCGAACGTGCGCGCTCCACGGTCCGGCGGCTGCAGGATATCGGACCTGAGCGCATCGCGGACATGGACGCCAGCGGCATCGACGTGCAGGTGCTCTCGCTCACCTCCCCCGGCGTCCAGGTGTTCGACGCCCCCACCGCCAACGCACTGGCGATCTCGAGCAATGATCAGCTGGCCGAGGCCATTGGCAAGTATCCGACGCGCTTCGTCGGGCTGGCGGCAGCCGCACCGCAGGATCCGGCGGCGGCGGCCAGGGAAATCGAGCGTGCAGTCCGCAAGCTCGGCCTCAAGGGCGTGATCCTCAATTCGCATACCCATAACGAGTACCTGGACGATCCGAAATTCTGGGAGATATTCGAGGCCTGCGAATCACTGAACGTGCCGGTCTACCTGCATCCGAACTCGCCCTCCAAAGGGCTCATCGGCCCGCTGCTGGAGTCGGGACTCGACGGCGCCGTCTACGGTTTCGCGGTCGAGACCGGGATGCATATGCTGCGTATCATCGTCAAGGGCGTGTTCGACCGCTTTCCGAAGCTGCAGTTTGTGATTGGCCATTGCGGCGAAGCCCTGCCGTTCTGGCTGTTTCGCATCAACTTCATGCACCGCGCCGGCATGGCCTCGAAGCGCTACAGTTTTCTGCCGCAATTGAAGCAGCAGCCCGGGGACTACCTGCGCGAGAACGTCACGGTCACCAACAGCGGTGTGGCCTGGGAGCCGGCGATCATGCTGTGTCACCAGGTGATGGGCGCCGATCGCGTGATGTACGCGATGGACTACCCCTACCAGTTCGTGCCGGAGGAAGTCGCGGTCTCCGATGCACTACCGATGACTGCGCTCGACAAGCGCAAGTATTTCCAGCTCAACGCCGAGCGGGTCTTCAACTTCAAGAGCTAGACGCCGCCGGCACGCGCGGTGGCGCGGCTTGGGCTATAGTCCGCCGATGATTCCGGTGCTGATTGTCGGTGGCGGCGCTGCAGGAACCCTGCTGCATCTCGAGCTGGCGCGCCGCGGCATCAAGGCCCGATCGATCGATCGGCTGCCCGGACCGGCCGCGACCTCCCGGGCCATAACGATCCATGCGCGTACCGCGGAAATCATGGAGCGCATCGACGCGCGCCTGATTGACCGCTACCTGGCGCGCGCGCTGCCCAGCAAGGGCTACGTGCTGCACTTTGTCGACGACGCCGGCCGGCGCAGTGAGGTGCGACCGGGACTCGATTTCACGACACTCGACTGCCGCTATCCCCGTCTCTATATACACCCGCAGCACGAGACCGAGCAGGTGCTGCGCGATTTCCTGCTCGCCGAGTTCGGCCAGGCCACCGAATGGAACCGGGAACTCACGGCCGTGGCGCACACCGCCGATGGCGTCGTGGCTACCGTCACCGGCGCGGCCGGTGGCACCGAGGAGCTTCAGGCCCGCTATCTGGTCGCGTGTGACGGCAGCAACTCGCGGGTGCGCCGCTGCCTGCGACTGCTGCAGGATGAGAGCGACTACCGGGGTTCGGAGATGCAGAACCTCGATGTTTTCCTGAACGATTTTCCGGACACCACCGACTACGTGCACTACTGCGCCGGCCGCGATCATTTCATCATGATCGTCGAACTGCCCGGCGGTTATTACCGCCTGCTGCTCAGCGATCGCGGCGAGGCCGCGGCGACCAACCAGAGCCCCGAGCAGTCGTTCATGCGCATCGTCAACCAGCACTTCGACGGCGTGAGCTTAGGAAGTACCGTGTGGCATTCGCGCTGGGAGAGTCACGTGCGGCTGGCGCACACCTATCGCGCTGGCAACGTATTTCTGGCCGGCGACTCGGCCCACGTGCATTCGACCTCCGGCGGCCAGGGCATGAACTGCTGCCTGCAGGATGCCTATAACCTGGGCTGGAAACTGGCGATGGTGCTGAGCGGTGAGGCACGGGAACGGCTACTCGACAGCTACGAATCCGAGCGCAAGCCGATTGCCGAGCAGGTCATCTGGGCGGCCTCGGCCCTGCACGAGATATTCATGGGGCACGGCAAAAGCATCGCCGAGCGCAGTACGCGCCTGTCTGATCGGAAATTTCTCGATGCCGTGGTCGGCCGCTGTTCCGGCATTTCGTACTCCTACCGGGACCTGAGTGCACAGCCCGACGATCCAGCCTTGGCGATGAACTCCCCGGTGGTCGGCGATCGTGCGCCGGATGTGGATCTGGGCGATGGCCGTTCGCTGTTCTCGCTGACGCGGCACACCGGGTTTACCTTGTTGGCGCTGCCCGCCGGCCACGGCTCCAGCACCGCGCTGGCCGCGACCGTCAGGCAGCTCGAGCAGCGTTTTTCGGCGCTGCTGCGCGCGCACCTGCTGCCCGCCGGCGCGGAGCTGGCGCGCCGCTATGGCGTTGGCGCGCGCCCGCTGCTGCTGCTGATCAGGCCGGATGGCTATATCGCCTGCCGGTGCGCTGCCGATGAAGCCCCACGGGTGGCCCGCTACCTGGATGAGCTCAGGCCGCCGTGACCGTCAGGGGCGGCGCCGCGTCACGACAAAGGACTCATCGTTGAACCACAGGCCACCGTGTCGCTGCAGTACCTGCTGCACCGAGTTCAGGTAGGCGCCATTCGCCACGATTGCGTCGAGCCGCTCGTCCTCGATCTGATTGACGTAGATCGCCGCATTCCAGGCGGCGAACAGCGTCGAGGTGCCGATGCGATCGCCGATCTCGGACGGCAGCGTGTGCATGAAGTAGCGGAACACCGCCTTGTCATCGTCGGCCACCGTCAGCGTGTAATCACGCGCATCGCGACCGAGCTCGGCGCGCAGCGCGGCCAGCAGTACATGCCGGTCAACGCGGAACGGATTCTCGCCCGGCCAGATGGCCTGCACGATTTCCAGCGCCGGATCGCGGCCCCAGGACTGCACCACCAGCAGGCGCCCACCGGGAGCCAGGCTGCGTGCCAGCGGTGCCAGGATTTTTGGCACCTTGAACTCGGCCCCGACCCGCGCCCGCCAGGGCTGCGAGGCCAGCACGAAGTCGTAGCTTTCAAAAGTGTGCCCCGGCCGCGGCGCAATCGCATTCAGCAGAAAGCGATGATCCTCGCGGTAGATGACCAATACCGTCGGACGCACGTAGACCGGGTTGCCGCTGCCCGGCCGCGGCTTGGTCTGCCAGCCCTCGGCCAGCATCGGCGCCAGCGCGTCGATCTGCTCGGCGTAGTCGTGCGAGGACTCGCCGGTGAGGCGGACTTCGTGCCAATTGAGTGCCGCGGCGATGCGCACGTCGCGTGGCATCAGGCGCGGGGCCTCAGCGTAGTTGAGATTGGTGACCACGAACACGGTCGAGGGATGCTCGACCAGTCGGTCGGGCAGCTTCTCCAGCCCTAAGCGCACGTCCTCGAGGCTGATTTCCTTGGCGACCGCCAGCAGCGGCACGGTGGGAAACAGCTTGTGCGCGGTGCGCATCACGCGGGCCAGCACCGTACCATCGCCCATACCCGCGTCGAAGATGCGCAGCGCCGGCGGCGTCGGCTTGATGAACCCCAGCTCGTGGGCACAGCGCCTGGCGATGGCACCCTTTTCGTTGCAGGTATTGACGAACGCGAGGTACTTCTGCCGGTTGTCGTAAAAGCGGAATGGCGGCGACTCAGCGGCCGTGCTGGCCGTGTTGGCCGCGCCGGCCGCGCCGACCGCGCCGGCCAGCTGCGGTGTCGGCTCTAGCGTGGCCACAGGCGCGCGCTCGCGATGCGAGCCCCTTCAGCCATGGCCGCGAACTTCAGGTACACGATATCCGGATCGACCGGGCCAAAGCCCGCGAAGGTGGAAAAACCGCAATCGCTGCCGGCAATGACTCGCTCCCGGCCGACAATATCGGCAAAGCGGCCGATGCGCTCGGCGACCAGCAGCGGATGCTCGATGTAGTTGCTGGTGGAGCTGAGCACGCCCGGCACCAGGATCTTGTCATCCGGAACGCGGCTATCCCGGAACACGGCCCACTCGTGCGCGTGGCGCGGATTCGCGGCCTCGAACAGCAACGCCTGGGGCCTGGCCTTGATGACAATCGGCAGCAGCAGCTCCATGGGCACATCGTGGTGATGCGGCCCCTCATAGTTTCCCCAGCACATATGCAGGCGCAGTCGCTCGGGAGGGATGTTGCGCAGCGCGCTGTTCAGAACCTCGACGTGCACCGCCGCGCGGCGCAGATACTCAGCCACGGTCGCGTTGCGATACAGCGTATGGCGGCCCATGCCCAGATCCGGGGCGTCGATCTGCAGAACGAAGCCCGCGGCCACGATGGCCTCATACTCGGAGCGCAACGCCTCTGCCAGCGCCTCGAGATAGGCGTCAGCCGACGGGTAGTAATCGTTGGGCTGGAACAGTGCCAATACACCGGGCGCGGCGGCATTCAGAAAAGCATCGACCGGCTTGGCCGCGGTTACCGCCGCGGAGAAATTGCGCAGATCCTCCTGCAACGGCCCGGCGTCCCGGACCCGGATCTCGCCCACGCAGCGTGGACGCCGGTATTTGGCGGTCGATCCCAGCTTCGCCAGTTTTTCGAGCAGGCGCGGGAATTCCACCAGATCCTGGCCGGGTTCGCGCGGCGTGTCGCCCGCAAAGCCGGAGTAGCGATCAGCGATATAGGTGGCGTAGCTGATCTTGCTCATCTCGCCGTCGCTGACGATATCCACCCCGGCCGCCACCTGGCGGTGCACCACGGCGCTCACCGCATCGCCAATGACCTGGCTGGCCGCGCGCGGGTCGGCCACCGTTCCGGCCTCGCGCGCGAACAGTACGTCCGTCACCGCCTGCGAGCGCGGCAGGCTGCCGACATGCGTAGTCAGTATGCGATCGGTGCTGCGGCGCATGCCGGCGATCTTAGGCCGTCAGCGGTAGGTATTGTTCGAGGTGTGATCGCCCGCCAGCCAGCGATCCAGATCAGCATGCGCGGAGGCGAGCCGCGTGCGATTAATCTGCTCCACCTGTGGGTGATCGTGTGTGAACTCGACGATCATGCCATTCGGATCGACCGCGTACACCGAGCGGCAGTAGCCGTGCTCGAGCACGAAGGACTGCGGCTCCGTGTAGCCCGCCGCCGCCAGCCGCTGCTCGATGCCCTGCTGGGTCTGCTGATCCACATTGAGGGCAATGTGATGAAATGGCGAAAACGGCATCGCCGGGCCGAACTGCTGCTGGTCGCCGGAGTTCGCGAACTGGAAGAAGGCCAGTGCGCTGCCGTCGGCCAGGCCAAAGAAGCAGTGGCAGTAGGTACGCTCGGCCCCGAACAGCATGTCCTTCTCGCACCAGGTCGCGAGCAGCGGCAAGCCGATGACCTGCTCGTAGAAACGGCAGGTGGCGCGCATGTCCTTGGTTACGTAGGCATTGTGATGCAGGCGGGTCGGGATCTTTGCTGCAATGGCCATATCAGGATCTCCAATTAGAACTTATAGGTGAATTCAGCGCCGTACTGCCGCGGCAGTGCTTTCCACAGGAACCCGCTGTTACCCGGAAGGCCCTCGCTGCCCGGGGAGTATTCCGCATTATATTTCTTGTCGGTCAGGTTCCTGCCCCACAGCATTGCCGACCACTTGTTCGCTTCGAATCCGCCGCGGGCATCGAGCAGCGACACCGGATCGCGGCTGGTCTGGTTGTACGGCTCCCACCAGGTACGGCCGATCTGCCGCCAATCCACCCGGATCGTTCCGCTGATGCCATTGGCAAGCGGCTGGTGGAACTGGAGACCGAGATTGACTGTTGAGCGCGACACCAGGGGAGCCTCATTACCGACCACGCTCGGGTCTTCCATCCTGGTAATTTTGCTGTTCGTGTAGCCGTAGTTCGCATAGGCATTGAAGTGGTCCGTGACCCTGGCGTTGAGCTCCAGTTCGGCACCGTCATAGTTCGCGTCCAGGTTACCGAGATTCTGCGTGGAATTCGGCGCGAGGAACACAAAGAAGTAGCCGTTGGTGGACTTGGTGTGAAATACGCTCAGGCCGGCATTCAGATGGCGATCGAGAAACTGCCCCTTGATCCCGAGTTCCGTCGTGTCTGCCACCTCGGCGTTGAACAGGTCGTGAACGCCGTAGAACCGCGTATACGGCGGCGGCGGGTTCAAGGCGACAGCACCGACGCCCGTCTGATTGAAGCCGCCGCTGCGAAATCCGCGGCTCCAGCCGCCGTAGATGGTGATGTCTTCGCCTGGCTGGTAGCGCAGCGTGAATTTCGGCTGCGCTTCACTCCAGGTATGCGTGCGCACCTCACCGGGAGTTGCATTCGGATCGAGCAGCTGGTCGATGAACGGATGCGGCGTATCGGTGGTGTTCTGGCGCCGGTCCTCGTCATAGCGAATCGCGACGTCCAGCTCAAGCTGCTTGCTGATCTCCAGGGTGCCGTCGGCAAATACCGCCCAGGCGCTGTTGTTCTGCGAGTCGGCCAGGAAAGTCGCCTGCGGATTGAGTGGGTTGGTGCTCGGCGTGCGATACACCGGAAACACGCCGTTGCCCGTGTCCACCATGTTGCCGGTCGAAATAAACCGGTCGGTATGCACGTAGTAGCCGCCGGCAATCCACCGGAATTGCCCCGCGGTCGGCGAGGTGTAGCGCAGCTCCTGGCTGTAGGACTTGACCTCGAGGTACTGGCTCTGGTTCAGATCCGTGCCGATCAGCGCCTGGAATATGGACTGGGTCCGCGGCCGGAAATCCCAGGAATCGCCCGTCAGAATTTCGCTGGTCTTGTCGTAGGCAGAAATCGAGGAAATCGTTCCGCCGCCGGGCGCAGCGAAATCCAGCTTGAGAGAAGCGGTATCCAAGTCGCGATCGTTCTGGCCCTGATTGTTAACAGTGATGGGCGTCGTCACGTTGTTGGCGTCTGGCGTGGTGTAGAACGTCGCAAACGGATCAGACTCGACCACGCGCGGAATTACGAAGTACAGGGACCGGGTTCGCAGGCGGTCGATCGACAGCCGCAAGTCGCCCGTGAACGCGTCGCTCGGCTTCCAGACCAGCCGCAGTCGCGCGGCATTGTCGCGCACCGGATCCGCATTACCTCCCAGATAGGTACTCGGAATAAAGCCGTCCGTGTTGTAGTAATTGTAGGAGCAGCGGTAGGACAGCGTCTTCGCAGCGCCAATCGGCCCACTGATGCCCACTTGCGCGCGCTCGGAAGAGCCATTGCCATAGCCCGCCCTAACGCGCCCCTCGAAATGCTCGCTCGGATCCTGCGTGCGGATGATGATCGCACCGCCGATGGCGCTGCGTCCGTACAGGGCGCCTTGCGGACCCTTGAGTACCTCGATCTGCTTGATATCGAACAATTCCTGGTTGAACTCGGCGGGATTCGTCTCGAGCACGCCATCGACCAGCACCGCGACCGAAGGCTCGCTGTTGCGTGCCTGGGAAACGCCACGCACGACCACGAACGCATTGCCGGCGTTCTGTGTTTCAACGAGCGTCACGTTGGGCACCATCGAGATGAAGTCCTGTGGCTTCTGGATGCCTGCCGACTCAATCGTGGCCTGCGAGAACACGTCGACCGTGACTGGAATATCCTTGAGGGACTCGTCGCGTTTGCGTGCGGTCACCACGACCTCCTCGAGGCCGGCAGTCTGCGAGTGGACCGGCAGCGCTCCGGCGATACCGACTGCTGCCAGGAACAGGATTGCTATGCGTTTTCCGACGAACGAGTTCATATCGGCTTCCCCCGGTTGGCTGCCAGTAATTCCGCGCGTACCAATGCCGCTCCGGCCACCATGGCCTGGAGCTTTCCAAAGGCGACCTGCCGCGACAGGTATTTCAGACCGCAGTCCGGCGCGACGATGAGATCCTCGGCGCGCACAAAGGGCAGCGCCCGGCGGATGCGCTGGGCGATGAGCGCCGGCGACTCGACCTCCGGATCGGCCAGGTTCAGCACGCCCAGCATGATCTTCTTGCCAGGCAGGTCCTTGAGCACGCTGCAATCGAGATTCGACTGTGCCGTTTCGATCGATACCTGGTGGCAGCCGCAGTGGGCGAGCTCGGGCAGGAACGAATAGGCCGACGGGCGCGAGTGGATGATGGCCGCGTACCCGAAGCAGATGTGCACCGCCGTCGTGCCCACCACGCCCTCGAGTGCACGGTTGAGCGCGGCGAGACCGAACTGGCGCGCCTCGTCTGGGCGCGCCTGCATGTACGGCTCATCGATCTGGACGATGTCGGCGCCGGCGCTGAACAGGTCGCGGATCTCGGCATTCACGGCCGCGGCGTAGTCGAGCGCGGCCAGTTCCCGGCTGCCCCCGTAGTGGTCGATCTGCGCCTGTTGCGCCATCGTGAACGGACCGGGCACCGTGATCTTGATGGCCCGCGAGGTATGCCGGCGCAGGAACAACAAATCATCCACGCACACCGAGTGACGGCGCCGGATCGGGCCTACCACCCGGGGCACAGGATTGGGGTGGCCGCTGCGATCGAGCGCCGAGCCCGGACGGTCCAGATCCACGCCATCGAGCGCGGTCGCAAAGCGGTTCGAGTAGCTCTCGCGGCGTATTTCGCCATCGGTGATGATGTCGAGGCCGGCGTCCTCCTGGGCCCGAATCGCCAGCAGCGTCGCGTCGTCCTGGGCCTCGGCCAGGTACTCCGGCGCAATTCTCCACAATTCGAGCGCGCGCACCCGCGGCGGGAAGCGCCCGGCCAGCTTCTGCCGGTCGATCAGCCACTCGGGCTGCGGCATGGAGCCGACCAGCGTCGTGGGCAGCAGTACCGCGGGCTGGCTCATGGTCCGGCTACCGCGACCGGCCGCGCCGGCACGCTGCTGCCCGGCGCCGGCCAGGCGTCGGCATGTTCCAGCGCCTTGCGGATCGCCGCGCCGTGCTGATCGAGCTGCGGTGCCGCGCTTACGCGGTCCGCATGCTCACCGTCGAACTGCACCGCCGGCCGCACCGCGAAGTGTCCGCCCTGCTGCCGACCGTCGAGTGGCACGATGAGACCCAGGTGCTGCACCTGCGGATCCGCGACCACCGTTTCGATGTCATTGATCGGCGCGAAGGGCACATCGTGGTCGGCGAGCCGTGCCACCCAGTGCGCCAGTGGGTGCCGGCGAAAGGCGGCATCGAGCTGCTCACCGAGCGCCTCATAGTTCTCGATGCGCGCCAGCCGCTCGGCAAAGCGTGGATCCGTGGCCAGTTGCGGTGCCTCGAGCGCCGTCACCAGGCCGCGCCAGAATTTTTCCAGCGACGACAGGTGGATCGCCAGCAAGCGCCCGTCGGCGGTGCGCAGGATGTAGGCCTGCGCGAGCCGCGGCCGGTCGGCTGACCCCGGGTTGATACCCAGCGCAAAGTAGGCCGCAAAGGGCTCCACCGCGAAATGCGCCATCGCCTCGAGCATCGACACCTCGACGTGACGCCCACGACCGGTGGTGCCGCGCTCGACTAGCGAGCCCAGGATGCCGTAGGCGGCGTACATGCCGGTGATCGCGTCGGCGAGTGCCGGCCCGAGGAAGCGCGGCCGGTCGGCATCGACCACCACACTGAGAAATCCGGACAGGGCCTGGGCCACCGAATCGTAGCTCGGCCGCTCCATGTAGGGTCCGCTCGATCCGAAGCCGCTGATCGAGGCGTACACCAGCCGATGGTTGAGCGCCTGCAGGCGCTCGTGGCCGGCGCCAAGCTTCGCGGCCGTGCCCGGCCGGAAGTTCTGGATATACACGTCGGCCTGCGCAATCAGCCGGTCGAACAACGCGCGATCGGCCCCATCCTTCATATTGCAGACCAGCGCGCGCTTGTTGCGGTTGTAGGCCTGGAAATGCGGCGAATAGCTGCCGCCCTGGTAGCTGCGGTAGGGGTCGCCCTCGGGGCTCTCGATCTTGATGACGTCGGCCCCGAGGTCCGCCAGCATCATCGCCGCGCAGGGACCGGTGATGAAGGTGCCCTGCTCCACCACCCGCACCCCGCGCAGCACCGCTTTCATCCCGAAAAGCCCGGCGGCAGCTCGCCGTCGTAGTCGATCGCCTGCGAGCCGCCGTAGGCCAGCGCGAAGCCGATGGGCCGCTGCTGCTCCTCGAGCAGGTTCGCGACCAGGCTGGCGGTACGCGCCAGAATCGGCACCCCTTTGACGGCCAGCAGCGGATAGCCGCAATCGAGCAGCACGGCACCGATCGCCGCCGAGACGTTCATCAGCAGCGGCTTGCCGACCACCTCGGGCATCCATTTCTCGATGGCACGCGCGCAGGCGACATGCTGGCCGGCCACGTGCCACTCAGTGGCCAGCTCCAGCAGGCGGGCCACGCGCGGGTCGCCGCCCTTGTGCAGCGGATGACCATAGCCCGGGACCGCCTGGCGCGCGGCGCGCAAATCTGCGAGTGCGCTGCGCGCCGCGCTATCGATGCCGCCGGCGGCACCGCGCGCTACGATTTCAGAAAATAATTTCGCCGCCTCGCTGGCGGCGCCCAGTATCACCGAGCCACAACCCAGAATGCCGGCGGCGACCGCCCCCTGCAGCGCCTCGGGCGCCGCGGCCAGGGTCATGCGGCTCGCGACTACGCTGGGCACCAACCCGTGTTCCGCGATCGCAACCAAGGTGGCATCGAGAATCTGTCGCTGTGCTGCGCTTGGCAGCGCACCGGTGATCAGCAGCCAGACGTGCTCGGTGAAACTGATCTTGCCGACCAGCTCGCGGCACAGGTCACGCCCGCGCACCACGATGACGTCGGCGTTCGAGGTCGATATCGCCGACCTCGGCTGCTCCTGACGGCCAATTTTCACCCGGCGCCCCCGTAATTTTTTCGACTAGCGAAAATACTTTCGTATTTCGAATATACTGGGCCGCGCGCGATATCGCTGTCAAGCTTGGCGGAACGCAATCGTCAATGGCCAGAATAACGAGCACGGTACGAGCCAGAAACCCGGCGCCGCGTCGCGAGGCGATGGACGGGCTCGCCAAGGGACTGGCCGTGATCAAGGCGTTCGCGCGCGAGCACACCGGCATGACCTTGAGCCAGATCGCGGCCCAGGTGGCGATGCCCGCGGCCACAGCGCGCCGCTGCCTGCTGACACTGCAGGAACTGGGTTACGTCACCTGCCACGGCCGGCAATTCATGTTGCGCCCCAAGGTGCTGGAACTAGGCGCCGCCTACCTTGAATCGATGGATATCGAACGCCTCACGCAGACGCACCTCGAGGCGCTGGCCCGCGAGACCGGCGATTCCGCGGCGCTCACCGTGCTGGATGGCAGCGACATCGTGTATGTCGCGCGCGCCTCGGTGCGCACGCTGCTGCGTCTCGAGGCGCACGTGGGCAGCCGCTTTCCCGCCTACGCCACCTCGATGGGCCGCGTACTGCTCGGCGGCCTTAGCCGCGAGCGGCTGGCCGCCTACCTGGATACGCAGACCTTTGTGGCCCTGACCAGCCAGACCACCACCGACGCTGGAAAACTGCGGCGCCTCATTGACGATTGCCGCCGGGTCGGATTCTGCGCCGTGGAAGACGAGCTGGCCTACGGCGTCGTCGCGGTTGCGGTACCGGTGCTCGATCACCATCACCGCGTCGTCGCGGCGCTCAACAGTTCGAGCCACTCGCGACGCATGAGCAAGGCCAAGCTGGTGCGTGAGCGCTTAGGCATGCTGCAGCAGGCCAGCCGCGACATCTCGCTGGAGCTGTCGCGGGTACCGGGACTGGCGTTGAGTGCCCAGACGTGATTGCCGATGCCGCCGTAACGCCCAGCGCTGATCGGTGCGCCGAAATCAATGGCGTCAGGCTCCGATACCGCGACGAGGGCCAGGGGCCGGCGCTGCTCCTGATTCACGGCTGGACGCTGGATCTGGAGCTCTGGAACGGCCAGGCGCAGGCGCTGCGCGGCAGCTGCCGCGTGATCCGCCATGACCGGCGCGGATTTGGCCTGTCGACCGGCAGCCCTGCCATCGACGCTGATGTGCACGATGCTGTGAGTCTGCTGCAGCGGCTGGGTGTGACGCGGGTGGCCGTGGTCGGCATGTCCCAGGGCGTACGCGTCGCGCTGCGACTCGCCGCGGCGCGGCCCGACCTGGTGGCACGCCTGGTACTCGATGGCGCGCCACCGGATTGCCTGGATGACGGCGCACCGGGCGACGGCGATTTAGACATGGACGCATTGCGCGCGCTGGCGCAACACTCCGGCATGGCGGCGTTTCGGCAGGCCTGGGCAGCGCACGAATTCATGCGGCTGCATTCGCGTGATGCCACGGCGGCACAACTGCTGGCGGGCGCGCTGGCCCGCTATCCGGGCCGCGATCTGCTGGCGGCGGACACTGCGGGGACTGGCCCGCTCAGCACTCCGCAGCACCTCGAGCTGGGCGGCATCAGCCCCGCTGCACTGGTGCTCAATGGCGAATTCGATTCCGCGCCGCGCCGCGACGTCGGCCGCACATTGGCGCAGCAACTGCCGGCCGCACGCTACGCGCTGGTCCCGCAGGCGGGGCATCTGGCCAATCTGGACAATCCCACGGCGTACAACCAGCAACTCCAGGAATTTTGCGGCCCCACTAGTCACCCCAGCTGATCGAGGAGCTCCCATGGTCGACATTCTGATCCTGTATTACAGCAGTTACGGTCACGTTGAACAGATGGCCTATGCCGAGGCGGAAGGCACCGAGCGCGTGAAAGGCGTGCGCACTGTGGTCAAACGTGTGGCCGAACTGGTGCCCCCGGAAGTCGCGAAATCCGCCGGCATCAAGCTCGACCAGCGGGCGCCGGTCGCCGAGCCTGGCGAGCTCGCGAAATACGACGCGGTGATCTTTGGCACGCCGACGCGCTTTGGCAACATGGCCGCGCAGATGCGCAACTTTCTCGATCAGACCGGCGGCCTGTGGGCACAGGGGGCGCTGGTCGGTAAGATCGGCAGTGTGTTCTGCTGCACGGCCAGCCAGCACGGCGGCCAGGAGACGACGATCACCTCGTTCCACCTCACGCTGCTCCACCACGGCATGATCATTGTCGGCACGCCATACACGCACCGGGATTTGGCCTCCATCCGCGAGGTGTCCGGCGGTTCTCCCTACGGCGCCAGCAGCATCACCGGTGCCGACGCCGAGCACCGCATGCCGACCGCCATGGAACTTGGCACTTGTCGCTTCCAGGGCGAACATGTCGCCAAGCTCGCCCGTCGCCTGGTTGCCGGCGGCACATCGGCCTGAGCTTCAATTCGGGACCGGGGGACCGCGCATGTCGAACCACAACAAATCATGGGACTCGAGTTACGAGTGGAAGGCGGTCCTGATACTGAGCCTGGCCTTTGGCCTGGTCGGCCTGGACCGCTTCATTCTGCCGCCGCTGTTCCCGACGATCATGAAAGAACTGCATCTGACGTACCAGGACCTGGGCAATCTGGTGGGCGTACTCGGTGTCGCCTGGGGAGTCTCCGCGATCCTGATGGGCGGACTCTCGGATCGCCTGGGCCGTCGGCGCATCCTGGTGCCGGCGGTGGTGATGTTCTCGCTGCTCTCGGTATTGAGCGGTACTGCGACCACGCTGGTCGGCCTGCTGGTGATTCGCGCCATAATGGGCTTCTCTGAAGGCGCGGTAGCCCCGACCGGTGTCGCCGTGGTGGTGGAGGCCTCGCACCCACAGCGTCGCGGACTGAACAACGGCTTCTTCCAGTGCGCCATCTCGCTGTTTGGACTGGGCATCGGGCCGATACTGGCGACGCTGCTGCTCACGATCACCTCCTGGCGCAAGGTGTTCCTGATTGTCGGTATACCGGGACTGATCGTGGCCGCCATCATCGCCTACGTGGTGCGCGAGCCCGCCACCATCGCCAGCCAGCAGCAATCCGCTGACCGGCAGCGCGCGCCGCTGGCACGCATGTTCGAGCATCGCAACGTGGCGCTCGGCATGCTCGCATTGCTGTGTGCCATGACCGGCGTGTTCGTGCTCGGGGCCATCATGCCCAGCTACCTGATCGACTACCTGAAGCTCAGTGGCCCCGAGATGGGCGTCGTCACCTCGGCCATTGGCTTCGGTGGCGCACTGGGGCAGTTTGGCATTCCGGCCATTTCGGATTTTCTCGGGCGCCGGCTCGCCACCGTCGCCTCATTCGTACTCGCGGTGGTGTTCCTGTTCTGCTTCATTCATGCGCCGACCTCGGTGGCCGCGCTGTTCCTGCTGCTGTTCTTTACGGCCTTCGGCAATTTTGGCGCGCTGGCGATCCTGGCCGGACCGATTCCCGCCGAAGCCGCCCCGCTCGGACTCGTGGCCTCGGTCGCCGGGCTGGTAATTGGCGTAGGCGAGATCTTCGGCGGCGGCGTGGCGCCGTCGATTGCCGGCGCCATAGCACAGCACTTCGGTATTCAGTACACGCTGTACTTCGCGCTGGCCGGGCTGACGCTCGGCATCGGGGTCAGCACGCTGCTGCGCGAAACCGCACCGCGGCGCAGTGCGCCCGCCGGCGCCTGAGCGGCAGCGTGCCTTTAGCCGGCCGGCGACTTGCTGCGGCGTGCGCGCAGGCGATCGCGCTCGCCCGCAAACAGCGGATTGCGCGTCACCATCGCCTCGGCCGCGACCCGTGCCGGAGGCGGCGGGCCTTCAATGGGAAAGGACTCCAGTATGGCCTCGAAGCGCTCCTGCGCACCGGCTTTGTACTCCGGGTGCGTCAGGATCCACATGTCGTTGTTCTGGATGCCGCGCAGCACGCGCTCACCGACCTCAATCGGCGGCATGCCGTGCGGCATGATGTGTTCGCGCATGAAACCGGCGCGCTCGCCCGCGCTCTTGCCGTAGCTGGATTCCCGGAAGGCCGCCGGCCGGTGCGCTTCCGTGTCGCCGATATTGGTGTTGACCAGGCCAGGGCAGAACGCCGAGACGCCGATACCGAGGGGTTCGAGCTCGGTGCGTAACGATTCCATCAGCCCGACCACTGCGTACTTGGCGGTGGTGTAGATGCCGGCGGTGCTGGCCGAAAAGATGCCGCTCATCGATGCAGTCGTGACCACATGCCCGCCCTCGCCATGGGCACGGATGCGCGGCACGACGGTCTGGATACCATTGACCACGCCCCCCAGGTTCACGGACAGGCCCCAGTCCCAGTCGGCGTAGGTCGCCTCGAGCAGTGAGCCGATGATGCCGACCCCGGCATTGTTCACCAGTACATGGATCCGGCCGAAGGTGCGCTCGGCCTCATCGGCGGCACGCACGTAGCCCTCGCGATCGGCGACATCGAGCACCACCCCGGCTACTCCGGCATTGCCGGCCGGAAACTGCCCGATGGCGCGATCGATGGCTTCGCGCTTCAGGTCGGCGATGACGACCTTCATGCCGGCCTGCGAAAACGCCCGGGCCATGCCGAGGCCCATGCCGCTGGCGGCTCCGGTAATGAACGCCACTTTACCCGCAACCTGGTCCATGCTGCCGCCTCCCTTGAGGCCGGCACTGTCGCGGTCTTAGGCCGGAGCGACTCTACCTTGCCGGAATCAAAAATCGCACCTCAGCGCAGGGGCCGGAACGGGTGTCGCGGTAGACTGTGCCCAAAGCGCTCACCTGCCGAGGACCCACCATGATTGACCTGTACACCTCCGCGACGCCCAACGGCTGGAAGATCTCGATCGCACTCGAGGAGCTGGCCCTGCCCTACACCGTGCATCCGATCTCGCTGTCGAAGAACGAGCAGAAGGCCGAGTCCTATCTGAAGATCAATCCGAACGGGCGCATACCCACCATTGTCGATCGCGACAATGGTGATTTCCCGGTGTTCGAGTCGGGCGCGATACTCATTTACCTGGCCGAGAAGGCCGGCCGCCTGATGCCCAGCGATGGCAAGGGTCGCTCGCGCGTGATCCAGTGGCTGATGTTCCAGATGGCAGGCATTGGCCCGATGATGGGTCAGGCGAACGTGTTTTTTCGCTACGCGCCGGAGAAGATCCCCTACGCGATCGATCGCTACCAGCGCGAAGTGCTGCGCCTGTTCGGGGTACTGGAACAGCAGCTCAGGGCCAATGAATACGTGGCCGGCAGTGAATACTCAATTGCCGATATCGCCCACTGGGCGTGGATCAGCGGACACGAGTGGTCGGGCGTGACCATTGACGGCTTGCCGCAGCTCGCACGCTGGCTGGCGCTGGTCGGAGCGCGGCCGGCGGTGCAGCGCGGCCGCGCGGTGCCCGAGGCTGGCGACATCGGCAACAAGGACCAGACCACCCTCGAATCGGGCCGAAAAATACTGGTCTAGATGCGGCTAGGCCGCCGCAGCACTCGCTGAGAGCTCAGTCGATTGACCCGCGGAGTCCAGGGTTTGCAATACCACCGGACGGCGCCAGACACGCTGCACGTACTCCAGCACCTTGCGCGCCCGCTCGACATCGAGACCGCGGCCATCAATGTCGCTCGCATGCTGCAGTTCGAGAGTGCCATCATTGCGCAACCCGCTGACAGTGATGCGCGGGGCACCGAAGTTGTATTTGCCTAGCATGAGATTCTCATGCAGGGCGGCTATGTCGTCCTCGACCACCTTGATCTGGCCGTCGCCCTGACGTTCGAAGCGGAACAAACCCATCTTGGCAGCCAGCTCGCGCGTCAGGTGATTGCGCACAAAGCTGAAATCGTCATCTTCGCTCATGATGCGCCGCGCGGCATCGAGGCCGGCATCCGCGACAATCTGCTCCCAGATCGTGAACCCGAGGTGGTAGGGATTGACGCTCAGTGCCACCTGCGCACCGGCCGCAATCGGCCGCACCACATCGGAATGACACTTGATGGCATCCAGATAGGCAGCCTGCGGCACGAAACTGGCCTCGCGCAGCAAGCGGGCATGCCAGTAGGACGCCCAACCCTCGTTCATGATCTGCGTGGCGAATACCGGATAGAAGTAGAACGACTCTTCGCGCACTGCAAGAAAGATGTCACGCTCCCAACTCTCCAGCTCCGGCGCGTACTGGGCAATGAACCACAGCAAGTCGCGTTCCGGGTGCGGGGGAATCGGTGCCCGCCGCTGGCGCGGCTGAAAGAGCTCCGCGGCACTGGCGTCCAGCGCCGAAAAGCGCCCGCGGAACGTGTCGTCCACGGCCGGTGGCGCCGTGACCAGGAATTCCGGAAACCGTTGGCGCCGCACCGACTGGTCCATGTCAATGTACTGCTCGAGCGATAGCGCGGCGTCGAGTACCTGCTCGACGGCCTGGATGCCGTGGGCCTCAATCGCCCGTTCGATCTGCCGCGCGTGGGAGGCCGCATGCTCCACGATGTGGTCACTGATCTGCTCCTGGCAGCGGCGAAACAACAGGTTATTCTTGGAGAAATCCGCGTGCCCGAGCACATGCGCCGTGACCAGGATGTTTTCGGGCAAGCCGTTGCTCGCGGCCAGATAGGCATGGCCCGGATTGCCTGGGAACACCACCTCGAACAGGCGTGAATGCCCCATGTGACGCTGCACCAGCTGATAGATGTAACGCGCACCAAAGGACCAGTGGGGCATGCGCACGGGCAGACCGTACACGGCGATTTCCATCATGAAGCTGTCGGGCACGGCCTCGAACTCGACCGGGAACCAGTCCAGCCCCTGGGATCGCGCCAGCTCCTCGAGTCGGGGCAGGTAGCTGCGCCAACCGCTGCTCATGGCTCGGCTCCCGGTGCGCTCGCCGTCGCCGGGGCGGGTGCAGCGGCCGAAAAGAAGTGGCGCACGGCTGCCCAGACATCCGCAGTGTCGGCGATGGGATAGTTGCCGCAGGGATGCCCCGCAGCCGCAAGTTCCTGGAATACCCTGGTCACCTCGGTCGCTGAGCTGCGAGCCGCGCCGGAACCAATCTCCACGTAACCACTGTAGCTGGCGTCCTGGGCGATTGCCGCAAGCGCGCTGCGCGCCGCAGCGCCATCATCACTGGCGTTGTCGCCATCCGAGGCATAGAACAGGTAGACGTTGCAGCTGGCTGGATTGAAGCGCAGGTCCACGATCTCGCGCACCTTGGCAAAACCCGCCGAGGCTACCGTGCCACCGGTTCCGGTCACCTGGAAAAACTGCGCTTCGCTGAACTCCCAGGCTTCGGTGGTGTGCGCCACGAAGACCGTGTCAAGATGACGATATACGCGCCGCAATCCCGCCACCACCCAGAAGAAGAAGGTCTTGGCGAGCTGCCGGTCACGCTCGCTCATGCTGCCCGAGACGTCCATCAGCAGCAGCACCACCGCCCGGGTCGCGGGCTGGCGCCGGCGCGTAAGCTGGCGAAAGCGCAGGTCTTCGTTGCTGAATCCTTGCGGTCCGGCCCCTTGTGCCCGCCGCTTGATCGCCTCCTTGAATGAGCGCCGGCGGTCGAGTCGCGAGCGTGCGCCGTGCCGGTCCAGCCCTTCTCGCATCCAGTCGCTCTGTTCCGTCGGGCCCACGCGCGCCTGCAGGTTGGGCAGCCGCAGTTCTTCCCACAGCCAATCGATGATGTCATCGACCTTGAACTCCAGCACCAGATCGACACCACCGCGCTCGGTTCCTCCCCCACCCTGCGCACCGGTGCCTGGCTGCGGCCCGGCCTGACCCAGGACGTCACCGGGCCTGGCCTTGCCCTGGCCGACGCCCTGTGGCCGCTCGGGCGGAGCGAGCGCGAAGTGATAGTGCTCCAGCACGCGCATCGGCACGCGCACCGTGCGCGTACCGTGATTGATGATGTCGGAACCGGCGATGATCCGCGGCAAATGCTCGCGCACCGCCTCGCGCACCTTGTCGCTATGCCGCAGCCAATCGCGCGAGCCGCGCGAAAACAGGTCATACCAGCCGTTGATGAACGGCAGCGCGGCGCCGGTTGCAGTGCTGGTCGTGGCATCACCCTCAAGCGAGCGTGCCATGGGTGCGCCTATTCCTGCGACAACAAGGTGGTGACGTAGTTCAGGGCCTCTTTGGCGCTGTGCTCGTCGTAGCCATACTCCTTGACGAGGCGTTCCTGCACCACCGAGATCTTCTGGCGCGCGTCATCGTCAGGGCGGGCTGTCGAAGTCACGAGGCGCAGCACATCGCGCCGCTCTTCAAACAGGTATTGCTCGATGGCGTCGCGCATGCGCGCGTGACTCGTCAGGCGAAACTTCTCGCCGGCCTTGAAGGCCACCATCGCCTTGCGCACCACTTCCTGGCGGAACGACTGCTTGCCGGAATCCGACACCTTGATCTTTTCTTCCACCGAGCGCAGAAAGCGCTCATCGGGCGGCCGGTGCTCACCGGTCATTGGATCGGTCACCTGGCGCTGGTCCAGCGAGGCCTCGACCTCATCCAGATACTTCTCCAGCAGCTGCTGCGCCTCGGCCTCGAACGACGCGAACAGCGATCGATGCACGTCCTCCTTGACCCAGCGGTTGTAAAACTCCTTGCGTGCCGTCACCAGGTGATCGAACCACTGCTTTTTCTGCTTGGCATCCACGCGGGCGTCGTTCTCGATCGAATCCTTGAGCGCCAGCAGCAGCTCCATGCTGGTGAGGCTGTTCATGTTGCCGCGGCTGATGGCGTTGGAGATCGCATTGATCACAAAGCGCGGGCTCACACCCGTCAGGCCTTCATCGGGCGACTCGTTGCGCAGGCGCAGCGCTTCGTTTTCCGAGATGCCTTCGACGTCTTCGCCAGCGTAAATACGCAGTTTCTTGGCTACATCCAGGCCTTCGCGTTCCGGCTTGGTCAGCCGGGTCAGGATCGCGAACACGGAGGCCAGGTGCAGCACGTGCGGATCCAGATGGGTCTGGCGAAACGCCGGCGCAGCGGTAACCAGCTTCTGGTAAATGCGCGACTCGTCGTGATAGGAGAGTGCGTAGGGCACCTTGATGATCACCATGCGGTCGAGCAAGGCCTCGTTCTCGCGCTCCTGCAGGAATTTCTGGAATTCCGCCAGGTTGGTGTGCGCGAGAATGGTCTCGTCCAGATAGATCAGCGGAAACCGCGACACCTTGACGTTCTTTTCCTGCGTCATCGTCAGCAACAGGTACAGGAACTCACGCTTGACCTTGAGAATCTCGATCATCTCGAGCACGCCGCGGCTCGCCGAATAGACGGCTCCTGACCATGACCAGGCGCGCGGATCCCCTTCGTCGCCCACTTCCGCGACTTTCGACAGATCCACTGAGCCCACGAGGTCAGCGATGTCAGCGGTGGTCGGATCGTGCGGCGCGTAGGTGCCGATTCCGGAACGGTCCGCCTCGGACAGGAAAATGCGCTCGACGGGTACCTTCAGGTAGTCGCCTCCGCACTCCCGCTCGAGATAGTCGCGCGCCCAGGGGCTGATCTCACCGCTGATCTCGACGCCATAGGTCTCGCGAAAACCCGCACGCAGGCTCGCTGGAATCAGGTTCAATGGCGACTCACGCAGCGGCGAGCCCTTCACCCCGTACATGGCGCCGGCATCGGTGTGGCTGTATTCCTCCAGACCACGCTTGAGCAGGATGGCCAGCGTCGATTTGCCGCCCGACGGCGGGCCGAGCAGCAGCAGCAGCCGGCGGCCGACATCCGAGCCGGCCGCTGCGGCCTTAAAATAGTCGACGACCCGGGTCAGAGGATCGTCGATGCCGAATAATTCACTCTTAAACAGCTCACGCGCACGGCTGCTGTCGTCAACCGCAAGATCCCGGCCGTACCAGCGCAACATATCCCAGATGTACTCGTGGCTATGGCGGGCAAGGGCCGCGGGATTCGCAGGCAGGATCAGTGTGAGGAAGTCACCGAAGCTACCCTCCCAGCGCTGCGCACGATGCAAGCGACCGTACGCACCAAGGGAGTCCACGAAACTCGCGGGCTTCGATTCAGCGGTGACCGCTAGTCCATTCATGGCGGAATCCTCCGCAACGGCTTTGATCCGGTGTACGCCGATGCCGTTGACAGGCACGGGACCAAAATAGGACGAAACACCCGGGTGAAGCGTGACCGCCGTCAAAACTGCAGCACCCGTTATGTTAGGCACATCACAGCTTGGATGTGTTCTGCTGCGCCCGTATCGCCAGCGGCTCCCAGCCAGGCCAGGCGCTAATGCGTCCGGGCCACCGCAGCCTCGGCCTTTTTGTCCTCAGTCGCCCGATGAATCACATAGGCGCGGATCTGATCGCTGTCGCCGGGACTCAACTCCTGTTTGAAGCTGATCATGCCGTTGGCTTCACGCAGGCCTTCGATCACGGTCTGACTCCACAGCCCCGCATCCTTCAGCGCCGCTGAGTAGCGCAGATCCGGCAGTATGCCGCTGCCGGTCGCCGCATCGCCATGACAGGTCCCGCAGTAGCTGTGATACAGCAATTTGCCGCGGGTCACTGTGGCGGCCGTCGCCTTGTCGGGCGGCGGATCGAGCACCGCCGGCTCCACGGCCGGGAGCGCCGGCAGGCTGGCCGTGCCCTTGAGCTTGAAGGCCAGCACCCGCGGCAGGTTCGAGGCGATGTGCGTGTCGCGCGCCAGCTCTCCGGAGGCGAGACCGAAGGCACCGCCCCAGCCGACTTCAATCGCGACATACTGCTCGCCGTCCACCTGGTAGCTGATGGGCGCGGCGAGTACGGCCGCCTGTGTCGGCGACGACCACAGGCGCTCACCGCTGTCGGCGCGATACGCGACCAGCTCGCCGTTCGAGTTGCCCTGGAATACCAGGTTGCCCGCGGTCGCCACCACGCCGCCGTTCCAGGGCCGGCCGAGATCCGCGCGCCAGACTTCCTTGCGCGCCACCGGATCCCAGGCGCTCAAATGACCCTTCAGGCCGCCCTTGATCATGGCCTTGATTTTCGGATCCTGTGGCAGGCTGCCGGCATTGAAATCCACGCCCGTATTCCAACCCAGCTCGCGATGCTTTGGCGCTGCTTCGGCGATGAACGGGAACGCCGCTTCCATCACCGGCACATAGACCAGTTTGGTCAATGGGCTGAAGGCCATCGGCTGCCAGCTGTGACCGCCACCCGGACCCGGCATCGCCATGAACAGGCCGCCATTGGCACCGTAGTTGGCCGCCGCCTCGACCAGCGGGCGACCGGTCTTCATATCGACGCTCTTGGCCCAGTTCGTCGTAGTGTAGGGATCGGCAGAGAGCAGCTCGCCGGTGGCGCGATCGAGCACATAGAAGAATCCGTTCTTCGGCGCCTGCATGATCACGGCACGCCTCTTGCCGCCGAGCGCAAGGTCCGCCAGCATCAAGGGCGAGTCGGCGTCGTAGTCCCATTGATCGCCAGGCGTGGTCTGGTAGTGCCAGACATACTCGCCGGTGTCCGCCTTCACGGCGACGATTGAGGTCAGGAACAGCTGATCGTTCCCGGCGCCGGCCTCCTTAGCATGAGCCCAGGGTGTGCCATTGCCGACGCCAAAGTAGATCAAGTTGAGGTTCGAGTCGTAAACTATTGAATCCCAAACAGGTCCGCCCCCGCCGAGCTTCCACCATTCACCGCTCCAGGTCTTGGCCGCCTTTTCCAGCGCCGGTGTCTCGAAGGGTTTGGAGGGATCTCCCGGCACGGTATAGAAGCGCCAGGACAACTTGCCGGTCTCGGCATCGTAGGCTGAGAGGTATCCGCGCATGCCCATCTCGGCGCCCGCGTTGCCAATCAGCACCCGACCCTTGACCACCCGCGGCGCGCCCGTGATTGTGGCGCGGCTGCCCGGTGCGAGCGTGTTCACTTCCCACACGGGCTGGCCGCTTAGCGCATCGAGCGCCACCAGTCGCCCATCGAGAGTGCCCAGGAACAGCTTGCCCTGCCACGCGGCGACACCACGATTCACCACGTCACAGCAGGCGTTGACCGCCGCCCTGCCCGGCACCTTGGGATCAAACGCCCACTTGAGCGCACCGCTCCGGGCATCGAGCGCATAGACCTTGCTCCAGGCGCTGGTCACGTACATCACGCCGTCAATGACCAGCGGCGTGGCTTCCTGGCCGCGGTGCGCCGTGGGCAGGTCATAGGACCAGGCCAGGCCCAGATCCCTTACGTTGCTGGTGTCCACCTGCTTCAACGGACTGAAACGCTGCTCATCGTAGGTGCGTCCATAGCTCAGCCAGTTGCCGGGCTCGCGATCGGCCGCTTCAATGCGCGCCGCGTCGACTGCGGCGGCCTTGGGAAATCCCGGCGTTGCGGGCCCGCTGCCGCTGCAAGCCGCTAGAGTCAGACTCGCCGCGAGCAGTGCGGCGCAGGCGTGCAATCGATCACTCACGGTGTCTTCCCCTTCAGACCAGCATGCAGACTGACTTGGACTCGGTATAGAGCTCGATCGCGGCGTGGCCATGCTCGCGACCAATGCCGGAGGACTTGAAGCCGCCGAACGGCATCGCGGCATCCACCATGTTGTGGCAGTTTACCCAGACCGTGCCGGCCTTGATGCGCGGAATCAGCCGGTGCGCCGCCGACAGGTTGTTGGTCCAGATGCTCGCACCCAGCCCGTAGGGCGAGTCATTGGCTGCCTTCACCACATCGTCCAGATCATCGAAGCGCTGCGCCACGACCACGGGCCCGAAGATTTCTTCGCGCACCACCCGCATCTGCGGCTTGATGTTGACGAGCACGGTGGGTTTGACGAAGTAGCCCGGATGCGCGAGCGCTTCGCCGCCGGCCGCCACCGAGGCGCCTTCCTGCTTGCCGGACTCGATGTAGCTCAGCACCCGCTCCTGCTGCTCTTTGGAGACCAGCGGACCCATCTCGGTACTCTGCTCGAGGCCGGGGCCTAAGCGGATGGCGCTCGCGGCACCGCTCAAACCCTCGACTACCTTGTCAAAGATTTTGGCGTGCACGTAGAGGCGCGAGCCGGCGGTGCACACCTGGCCGGCATTGAAGAAGATGGCCATCGCGGCCCCGCCCACGGCCATGCCGACGTCGGCATCGGGCAGCACGATCATCGGTGACTTGCCGCCGAGTTCCAGCGACACGCGCTTGAGGGTGTCGGTGGCGCTCTTGTTGATGATCTTGCCAACCTCGGTCGAACCGGTGAACGCCACCTTGTCGACACCGGGGTGCGCCACCAGCGCCGCACCGGTGCTCTCGCCCAGCCCGGTGAGGATATTGACCACACCCGGCGGGAAACCGGCCTCGATGATCAGCTCCCCAAGCCGCAACGCCGAGAGCGGCGTCTGCTCGGCGGGCTTGAGGATACAGGTGCAGCCGGCCGCCAGTGCTGGCGCCAGCTTCCAGGCTGCCATGGCCAGCGGAAAGTTCCATGGCACGATCTGCGCCACCACGCCCATCGGCTCGCGCGCCACGTAGGTGTGGAACTTGGCGCCCGGCACACCGCCGATCGAAGTCTGCATGGTGACGCCTTCGATCTTGGTGGCGTAGCCGGCCATGTAGCGAAAATAATCGCGCGTGCCGGGCACATCGATAATGCTGGCCATGAAGCGCGTCTTACCGTTATCGACACTCTCGAGTTCGGCGAGCTCAGCGGCATTGCGCTCTATCAGGTCGGAGAGTTTCCAGAGCAGCGCTTCGCGCGCATTGGGCAGCATCTCGGACCAGGGGCCCGAATCAAACGCGGCGCGGGCCGCGGCCACGGCCCGGTTGACATCCTCGCTGCCGGCATCGGGCACGCGTGCGATCTCGCGGCCGCTGGCCGGATCGTACACCGCGAGGGTCTTGCCGGAACGCGACTCCACCCACTCGTTGTTGATCAGCAGGCGCGGCTTGCGGGTCAGAAAATCGCGCACCAGGCTCGAAGGTGCGGGCTGCATGGCGATCACATTGGGATTGGCATTCACGGCGGCGTCTCCACGACAAATGGGGTACTCGGCAGCCTATATCTGGCCCCCTCACAGGGCCATAGGCTCGACTGACGATGATATCCGAACCCATCACCAGCGAACCCCGCTGCGGCCGGATGCGGCTATCATTCAGGCCCCCATCCAACCGCTCGCTCAAGCCCGCACGGAGAGCCCCATGAACGACGTCAAGCTCCTGATCGCCGGCCACCAGCTCGCCGCCACCGGTGGCGCCACCTTCGAACGTCGCAACCCCGTGAGCAACCAGGTGGTCACGCGGGCCGCGGCCGCCACCCCGACCGATGCGCGCGCCGCCGCCGACGCCGCTGCGGCCGCATTTCCGGCCTGGTCGACCCTCGGCCCGACCGCCCGGCGCAGCAAGCTGAACAAGGCCGCCGACCTGCTCGAGGCGCGCTCCCAGGAGATCGCCATCGCAGTGCGCGACGAGACCGGTTCCACCGCGGGCTGGGGGCATTTCAATGTGCATTTTGCCGCGATGCTGCTGCGCGAGGCCGCGGCCTTGACCTCGCAGGTGGGCGGTGAAGTGGTGCCCTCCGACGTACCCGGCATGATGGCGATGGCCTACCGGCAGGCGGCCGGCGTGGTGGTGGGCATTGCCCCCTGGAACGCGCCGATCATCCTCGGCGTTCGGGCGATCGCCACACCGCTGGCCTGCGGCAATACCGTGGTACTCAAGGCCTCAGAGGTCTGCCCGGCCACGCACGCGCTGATCGGTGCGGTGCTCGAGGAGGCCGGCCTGGGCGCCGGCGTCGTCAACGTCGTGACCGCGGATCTGAAGGACGCCGAGGCGGTG
>Ga0075026_100000034_pt1 | contig 40523 bp, 43 predicted proteins | sample Str012_2_FD_71392 | JGI IMG/M metagenome (GOLD analysis project Ga0075026, IMG submission 71392) | Freshwater sediment microbial communities in response to fracking from Pennsylvania, USA - Straight Creek_MetaG_SC_2012 | ecosystem: Environmental > Aquatic > Freshwater > Creek > Sediment... | reverse complement strand
CGTTCCCGCCGCCGACGACGGCGACGGCCGCAACCCGGCGAAACAGAGTCGACGCAGAGCCGACAACCACACGCCGAGGACGGCGTTCAGGGCCTCTGGACAGCTCCCTGTCGACAGGGAATCGACATCTCGCCTGGGAGCGGGCCCGTCGCGGGCCTTCGGCATCTCGATGTCGACCCAGGGTCGACGCGCGCCCGTCAGTGTTCCGGTGGGACCGGCGCGTCGAGGTACTCACGGTACGACACCGGATCGACGTTCCCACCGCTGACGATGGCGACCGCCGGCCCGTCCGCGGGGTCCAGGCCGAGCTCCCCCGCGTGGAACGCCATCGCGGCGACGCTCAGCGCACCGGACGGCTCGGCCACCAGCCGGCTCCGCTCGGCGGACAACCGAACAGCGGCCAGGATCTCCGCCTCGGACACGGTCACGATGCCGTCGAGGTACGCGAGCAGATGGAGCAGAGTCCTGGTACCGAGCGCCTGTGTCCGGGTCCCGTCGGCCACGGTCCGGGACACCAGCTCGGCCGGCCAGCGAACGACCTCTCGCGCTTCGAGCGAGTCGCGCGCGTCAGCCGCCAGTTCCGGCTCCACGCCGATGACCCTCGCGTCCGGTCGGAGCGCTTTGACCGCCGTCGCGACGCCGCTGGCGAGGCCGCCGCCGCCGACCGGGACGAGGACCACGGCGAGATCCGGGAGCGCCTCGGCGATCTCGAGCCCGACGGTGCCCTGGCCGGCGATGATCCGGTCGTCGTCGTAGGGCGGGATGATCGCCAGGCCGCGCTGCGCCGCGATCGATTCGGCGACCTCCCGCCGCTCGTCACTGGCGATCCCCACCGTGACGATCTGGGCGCCGTCCGCGGCGACCCTGTCGCGCTTGATCGCCGGCGCGTCGGACGGCATGACGATGACCGCCGGCACCCCGAGGAGCTTCGCTGCCCGCGCCACCCCCTGGGCATGATTGCCGGACGAATACGATATGACCCCAAGTGCGAGGGCATCGGCGGACAGCGACGCGATCGTGGCGTACGCGCCCCGAAGCTTGAACGCACCGATGGGCTGGAGAGATTCCGCCTTCAGGAACCGCCGATCCTCGCGTCGCCCGAAGGCGACCAGCGGGGTCTCGACGATGACGCCCCGCAGGCGCTCGGCCGCGGCGCGGATGTCGTCGATCGTGACGAGCGGGGCGACGTCGGTCGAGGTCATGGCCGGTCAGCGCTCCCTGCCGGCGAGGCGTTGGCAATCGATGCAGCGGGCAGCCCACGGGAGCGCCTCGAGCCGGTCGCGGGCGATCGCCTTGCCGCACCGCACGCAATCTCCGAACGTGCCCGCCCCGAACCGCGCCAATGCCTCGTCGACGAGGACCAGTTGGGTCTCGGCTCGGTCGCGCAGCGCCAGATCGCGCTGCTGAGCGAAGACCTGGCTGGCCGCCGCGGCCTGCGACCCGTAGGTCATCTGTCCCGGAGCGACGATCGCCTCGCCGATCTCCTCGAGCAGGCGCACCCGCTCCGCAAGCAGAATCTCACGGATCGGTTCCGGGTCCTTCGGCTTCATCGCGGGATGGTACGAGAACCGTATACTCCCTGGGAGTAACCGCGAGGAGATGATGAATGAGCATCGCGATCGATCCGGTCTGCGGGATGGAAGTCGACACCGCGACCAGCCTTCTCTCGTTCGAATACGACGGCGTGACCTACTGGTTCTGCGGCAAGGGCTGCCTGCTCGATTTCAAGGACGATCCGGTGGCCTATCTCGCGCCGGAGCGAAGCCCGTCGATGCCGGGCGTCGAGCCCACCGGATAACCGGACGCGCGGTCCCGAGGTCCGGACGGCCGGCGCAGTCACGCCACCGGCCGTTGCCGTGTCCCCTGGCTACGGTGCGATGCGTTGCCACGCCGGGTTGTCCCTGGTGTCCCAGGCGGCGTCGCTGATCGTCGCGGATGCGACGTCGACGACGACCTGCCTGCCGGGGACCTCGCCGGGCGTGATCCGCCTGCCCCGGATCTTCGTCTCGTCGGGCGACCACTCCCACGCGCAGCAGCACCCCGCCCGGGATCGGGCCGTTGTAGGGGATCTCGATGGCGGGGCCGGAGCCATCGATCGGGACGATCGCCGCTCGCGTGTCCTCCCACCCCGTTCGTGAAACCCCCCGGACGACGAGCATCCTTGACCATCGAGGGGGCCTCGTCCCGACCCCAGCGTCCCGCGTGGACGTACCTTCGACCACTGGCTGCACAGCCTTGTCGCCCATGTGCGTGGATCGGATAAGTCGCAGCTAAGCGCCGCTTGCGATATTGGTCGCGGCGGTCTCGGACCGGGCACTCCACGGAGGGGTCCGCCGCCGTGTGCTCCGGCCGTCGGCCGGTGGAGGTGCCCGGTGCGCAGATTCATCGATCGAGTCGTTGCGGTCGCGACCTACCTCACGGTCATCGCCGTCGCCTTCGCGGGGTCGTCCAGGGGCATGAAGTGGTGAACCGCCTCAGCCACGGGCACCGACGACGCCGCCACTCAGTCTTGTGGCGAGGTAGACCGGGATCACGGACAGGAGGATCGCCGCCATCCCGGCGACGTTGACCAACGGGACCTGGTTGGCGAGGCGGAAGCTCTGGAAGATCCAGATCGGGAGCGTTTTGACCCCGCCGGCCATGAAGATAGTCACGATGACCTCGTCGAACGACAGTGCGAATGCGAGCAATCCACCGGCGATCAACGCCGACCGAAGGGCCGGGAAGGTCACATAGCGGAACGTCTGGAAGGTGTCGGCGCCGAGGTCGGCGGAAGCCTCCTCGAACGAGCTCGACAGCCTGCGAAGGCGGGCGATCGCGTTGTTGTAGACGAGGACGATGCAGAAGGTCGCGTGCCCCACGATGATCGCGAAGAAGCCGAGAGGGAGGTGGAGCGCGCCGAACGTCGTGGACAGTGCCATGCCGGTCACGACGCCCGGCAGTGCGATGGCCAGGATCAGCACGAATGACACCGTCTCCCGGCCGAAGAACGAATAGCGCGACACGGCCAGCGACGCGAGGGCGCCGAGGACCATCGCGACGACCGTCGCCGCGAGCGCGCAGACGACTGACGTGAGGAACGCCTGCTGGAGGCCGGTGTTGGCGAGTGCCTCACCGACCCATTTGAAGGTGAACCCGGACGGCGGCCAGACCGAGGTGCCGCTCGCATTGAACGCGTAGATCACGACGAGCGCCAGCGGGATGTAGATGAAGACGAGCACGACCCCGGTCGCGACTCGCAGCGCCACCCGCCCAAGGCGCCCGCCGACCATCAGAACGCCTCGAAGGCGCCGAGGCGCCGGGCGATGAGCAGATAGACCAGGATGATCGCGAAGGGCACGAGCGAATACGCCGCCGCGAACGGCAGGTCCTGGGCGACGTTGATGACGATGACGTTGCCGATGAACTGGGTCGTCGACACGAGGCCCGGGACGATGTAGTCGCCCAGGGTCAACGCGAAGGTGAAGATGGATCCGGCGACGACCGCCGGGATCGACATCGGCAGGATCACCCGACGGAAGGTCATCCAGCCATGTCCGCCGAGGTCCGCAGAGGCCTCAAGCAGGGAACTCGGTATCCGCTCGAGACCAGCGAAGATCGGTAGGATCATGAACGGCAGCCAGAGGTACGTGAAGGTCAGCCAGATGGCGACGTCGCCGAAGCCCGGACCCGACAGCCCGAGCGGCTTGAGGATCCAGTCGAGGACCCCGCCGTCGGACAGGATCAGGCGCCACGAGTAGGCCTTGATGAGGTAGCTCGCCCAGAGCGGCATGAGGACGGCCACCGCGAGGAACCCGCGCATGCGCGGCGACGCAACCTTCGCCATATAGAACGCGATGGGATAGGCGAGCAGGATGCAGGTCGCGGTGACGAGCGCCGCCATCCCGACCGTCCGCAGGGTGACCGTCCGATAGACGGCCGTCGAGAACAACTCCACGAAGTTGTCGAGGGTGAACTGGCGGACGACGAGCGACGTGAACGGGTCGACCTTCCAGAACGCGTTCAGGAAGAGCATCACCAGCGAGCCGAGATAGACGACGCCGAGCCATGCCAGCGGCAGCGCGAGGATCAGCCCGAGGCGGATCCGGGGATGCCGATGCGACCAGGCCGCGACACGCCGCCCCAGCGAGGGAGGCGGCGGCCGCAGCTGCTCGGTCGTGGTGGTCATCCGCCGCGTCGGATCAGCCCTTGACGTCCGTCCAGGCCTTGATCCATGCGCCGAAGTCCTTGCACTGGACGTCCGTTCGGCCATCCACGCAGGTCGCCTCCGGCGTCTGCCAGTACCAGATGTCCTGCCAGAATGCTGCGTCGTTGGCGTGGAAGATCGTGCAATGGTTCGGATCGACGGTCAGGGCGCACGACTTCGAGTTCCCCGGCGCCTCGCCGAACCATTCGGCGATCTTCGCGTTGATCGCCGGCGACGTGAGGTAGTCGATGTACGCGTACGCGCAGGCAAGGTTCTTCGACTTCGAGTTGATCATCCACGTGTCCGACCAACCCGTAGCGCCCTCGGTCGGCTTGATGACGTCGACCTTGACCGGAGGCTTCTCGGCCTGGAGCAGGTTGGTGATGATCTGCCAGGTCGTCCCGACGTTCGAGGTTCCGGACTCGAAGTCGGTGATCTGCTTGGTGTAGTCCACCCAGCGCTGGGTGACGGCCGGCTTCTGCTTCTTGAGCAGATCGATGGCGGCCGTGAATTGGGCGTCGTCGAGTGCGTACGGGTTCTTGATCCCGAGCTCGGGCCTCGTCTTCATCAGGACGACAGCGGCGTCGGCGATGTAGATCGGGGCGTCGTAGATGCTGACCTTGTAACCGTTCGCCGGGTCGAACATCTGGGCCCAGGTCGTCGGCGCCGGAGTGACCTTGTCGGTCCGCCACATCAGCAGGTTCGAGCCGCGACCGTGCGGGACGCCATATGGAACGCCGTCGACGGTGTTATACGGCTTGTTCTTGAGGGCCGGGAAGATATCCGGGTAGTTCTTGAACAGGTCGAGGTTGACCGGCTGGACGAAGCCGCCCCGGACGAGCCGCAGGCTGGCGTCACCCGACGCCGAGACGATGTCGAACTGCTCCGGATTCGTCGAGAACAGGGTGTACGCCTCGTCCGACGTGCCGAATGACTGCGGCTTGACGGTGCACCCGCTCTGCTTCTGGAAGTCCGTCACCCAGTCGACCTTCGGGTCGGTCGAACCGTTCTCGACGTAGCCCGGCCAGGCCAGGACATTGATGGTCTGGCCCTGGGTGCTGCCGAGTTCGGCGGCGGTCGGCAGGCTGGGTCCCGGTGTGACCGCGGCGGCGCTGGGCGCTGTCGACGCGGCCTGGCTCGCGGGCGGCTGACTTGCCGACGTCGCCGCCGCGCTCGGGGCGGTCGATGCCCCACCACCCGAACAGGCCGACGCGAGGATCGCCACCCCCGCGACGAGCCCCAGCATCCTTCGTGTCTTCATCCTTTGTCTCCTCCTCCAACCTGTTTCGATCACACCCCGTCCGCGACGGGAAGATCGTGCTGTCGCTTCCAGATGAGGCGGACAGCCTGGCCCTGCGACGCGAGCGCCTCGGTCGAGGACGTCGCGAGGTTCTGCCGAGTGACGACGAGGTCCGAGCCCGCGTCGAGCGCGACGATGAAGCGGGTATCCGGGCCGAGGTACACGACGTCCCGGATGCGCCCGAGCGCGGAGTTCTCGTCGGCGGCGACCTCGGCGGACGGCTCCGCGATGCGGATCTTCTCGGGGCGCACCGTGTACGTCCCGGCCCGCCCGATGATGGCCTCCGCGACCGGTCCGGAGAGCAGGTTGGAGGTCCCGACGAAGCCGGCGACGAAGCGGGTCGCGGGCCGCTCGTAGACGTCGGCCGGCGCACCGATCTGCTCGATCCGGCCGTTGTTGAAGACCGCCAGGCGGTCGCTCATCGTGAGTGCCTCCTGCTGGTCATGGGTCACGTAGATGAAGGTGATCCCGACCTGCTGCTGGATGGCCTTCAATTCGATCTGCATCTCCTCACGGAGCTTGAGATCGAGCGCGCCGAGCGGCTCGTCGAGCAGCAGGACTCGCGGCCGATTGACCAGCGACCGGGCCAACGCGACCCGCTGGCGTTGGCCACCCGACAGTTGGCTCGGCTTGCGCGCCTCGTAGCCGGGCAGGCGGACCATCCGGAGCGCTTCGGTGACACGGGCGATCCGCTCCGGCTTCGGGACCTTGCGGACCATCAGGCCGTAGGCGACGTTGTCGGCCACGGTCATGTGCGGGAACAAGGCGTAATCCTGGAAGACCGTGTTCACGTCGCGATCGAACGGCGGTGTCGTCGTCACATCCGTTCCGTGGAGCAGGACCCGGCCGGCGGTCGGTGTCTCGAACCCGGCGATCATCCGCAGCGTGGTCGTCTTGCCCGAGCCCGACGGGCCGAGCATCGAAAAGAACTCGCCGTCGCGGACGTCGAGGTCGATGCCGTCGACGGCGAGGACGTCGCCGTAGCGCTTGACGACCGATTCGAGCCGGACGGCAGGCGGAGACGTCGTGGCTGACGCGGTGTCGGTGGTCGTGGTCGGGATCGCCAAATGGGACCTCGATGGCGGTCTCGGCGGATGGTCCTCGGTGACCGATCGTCGGCTGCGCCGCACTGTGCTGCGCCGCACTGTGCCGGTCCCCGAGGGAGCATGTCAAGGATGGCCGGACGTCGTTCCGTTCGGCGCGTCATAGACTTCGCGCCGTGTTCCCCGCCGTGTCTCGTCACCTTGGGCCCGTTCGCCTCGCACCGGCGGCCGTCGCGATCGCCATGGCGCTGGTCATGGTTGCCGTCGCAGCCTGTGACGCCGGGCCGCCTTCGCCGACCCCGCCCATCGTGCCCGGCGGATCCACCTCGCCTCGCGAGGTCAACATCATCACCAAGGACTATGCGTTCCTGCCGGACGCGCTCGACCTCGTCCCGGGTGAGACTGTCCTGCTGCACGTCATCAACGGCGGCCTCGAGGTCCACGAGGCGGTCATCGGTGACGGCGCGGTCCAGGACGCCTGGGAGGTGGCGGAAGCGGCCACGGTCGGTCGCCCGCCAGGCCCGACGCCAGTCGTGACGGTCCCGTCGGACGTCGCCGGTCTGCGCATCGTCGTCGCCTCCGGACAGCGCGTGGACGTCGTCTGGTCGGTGCCAGCCGGCGCTCCATCCAGCGCGACCCCGTGGGTCGTCGGCTGTCACATCCCGGGGCACTGGGCGCGCGGGATGCAGATCCCGGTCCGGTGGGTCGTGCCGTCGACCGGCTGACCGTCATTCGCCCTCGCCGGGGGCCCTGGGTGGTACGCTTTTCGGAAGCGGCGCCACGTGCGCTTGAACGGTGAGCCTCGAGGAGGATCCTGAATGGCCTATGTGATCGCCGAGCCGTGCATCGACGTGCTCGACGTGTCGTGCGTTTCTGTTTGTCCCGTCGACTGCATCCATTTCGACGAGGGCACGGACCGCAAGCTGTTCATCGATCCGAACGAGTGCATCGACTGCGGTGCCTGCGAACCGGAATGCCCGGTCAATGCGATCTTCCCCGAGGAATCGCTGCCGGCCGAATGGGCGAACTACACGGCGATCGACGCGACCTGGTTCACGGACAAGGCCGCGGCCCGTGCCGCTGTGGACGCGCTGAAACCGCGCTGACCGCGACCCCGGTCCGCGGCACGACGGACCGGCTCGACTGACCCAGCGATGCGCATCGTCTCGCTCCTTCCCTCGGCCACGGAGATCGTCTGCGCGATCGGCCTGGCCGATGAGCTCGTCGGCGTCACCCACGAGTGCGACTTTCCGCCCGAGGTCGCCGGCACCCCGATCATGACCCGGAGCGTGCACGACCTCGCGACGACCTCGTCGCGCGAGATCAACCGGCTGGTGACCGCATCAGTGCACGGCGGCTCGTCGCTGTACGAACTCGACGAGGCCGCCCTGGCCGCCGCGGAACCCGACCTCATCCTGACCCAGGAGCTGTGTCGGGTCTGCGCAGTCAGCTATCGCGAGGTCAACGACGTCGCCCGGGCGATCGATGCGGACATCACCGTCGTGTCGCTCGAGCCGACGTCGATCGAGGGGATCCTCAACACGATCGCCACGGTCGGGGCGATGACCGAGGCGGAGGACGCTGCCGTCGACCTCGTCCAGACGTTGCGCGAGCGGTTGTCGGTGATCGAAGCCAAGGTCCAGTCCCGACGGGACGCCGGCGGTCGGTCGCCGCGTGTGGTGGCGCTCGAGTGGCTCGATCCGCCGTTCGCCTCGGGTCACTGGGTCCCGGAGCAGGTGCGCCGGGCCGGTGGCTGGGAGCTGCTGGGTGCCGACGCCGATCGCTCGACGGAGACGACCTGGCGCGCCGTGACCGACGTCGACCCCGAGATGCTCCTGCTGATGCCGTGCGGGTTCCACCTTGCCGAGACCCAGGCCGAATGGGCGCGGACGCCGCACCCGCCCGGCCTCGATGAACTGACCGCGGTCCGCCGCGGGCAGGTCTTCGCGCTCGATGGGTCTGCCTACTTCAGCCGGCCCGGCCCGCGGGTCATCGCCGGCATCGAACTCCTCGCCGAGATCTTCGACCCTGAGGCGTTCGTTGACATCGCGCCGTACGGATCGTGGACACCGGTGACGCCGTAGATGTCGTTCCGGGTGACGTTCGATTGCCTGTGGTGCGGCACGGCTCACACGTGCCGCGGGTCGGACGACCTCGAGGGCTGGGCCCAGCTCTGCCCGGACTGCGTGGGCAAGGCCGGGGACAACGGGTTCCTGCGGTTCAGGCTGCGCCAGGCGCTGACCGAGCGTGGAGCGGCCTCGAAGCCCGTCGGAGCGGTGGCGCCTGTCCCGGCGGCGGTCGCAGCCCCAGCCGCCGGCACGGCCCCGGCCCGCGCCGCCGACACCGATGCCGAGATGCTCGCGTACTACGAGGCCCGCGCCCCCGAATACGACGACTGGTACCTGCGTCGGGGCCGCTACGAACGTGGCCCGATCCACGACGCGGCCTGGAACGCCGAGCTCGACGTCGCCGGCCGCTGGCTGGACGGGCTGCCTATCGGCGGCGATATCGTCGAACTCGCGGCCGGCACAGGCTGGTGGTCGCCGCTCCTCGCGGTCAAGGGGGATTTGTCGCTGTATGACGGCAACCCCGGTCCCCTCGACCGCGCGCGTGAGCGGCTGGTCGCCCACCGGCTGCGAGCCCACCTCCACGTGCGCGACGCCTGGGCCGAACCGGATCGGGCAGTCGATGCCGTCTTCGCCGGCTTCTGGCTGAGCCACGTCCCGCGCGCCCGGCTTCGTGCGTTCCTGGCGATCGTCCGGCGCTGGCTCAAGCCGGGCGGGGTGTTCGCCTTCATCGACTCGCTGCCGGACCCGCAGTCGAGCGCCGCAGACCATCCGACGCCGGCCGGCGACCTGTCGGTCCGCCGCCTCGCCGATGGTCGCGAATTCACCGTCGTCAAGGTCTACTACGAGCCGGGCGAGCTCGAGGCGGCGCTCAGCGAGGTTGGTTTCGACGACGCCACGGTCACGACGACCGGCCGGTTCTTCCTGACCGGGGTTGCCAGCGCGGGGCCGGGCGCGGCCGGCTGAGCCATCCTCCGCGGCTATACTCCGCGCGATGTCCCCCCTGGCGAGATCCACCATCGCGACCGTCGGTTCCGGCGTCATGGCCGAGGCGATGATCGCCGGCCTGCTGCGCGGCAAGCTGGTCGACCCGCAGCAGGTCGTGGCGAGCCACCCACGCCCCGAACGCCGCGAGCACCTCGAGCGCGAATACGGCATCCGCACGGTCAGCTCGAACGTGGAGGCGGTCGACGGCGCCGACGTCATCCTGCTCGGGATCAAGCCCCAGATGCTCGGCAAGGTCGGGCGTGAGATCGGGCCGCACCTCGGTCGCGGCCAGCTGGTCCTGAGCGTGCTCGCCGGGGCGACCACCGCGGCGCTCACCGGCCTCCTCGGTCACGATCAGGTCGTCCGGAGCATGCCGAACACGCCAGCCCGCCTGGGCAAGGGCGTGACCGTCTGGTACGCGACGCCCGAGACGACCGACGTCCAGCGCGCTCAGGCCGCCGCGCTCCTGAGCGCGCTCGGTCACCAGCTCGAGGTCGACGACGAGAAGATGGTCGCGATGGCGACGGCCGTGTCGGGCACCGGTCCGACATACGTCTTCCTGGTCATGGAGGCGCTCATCGATGCCGCCGTCCATCTCGGGTTCCCTCGGCACATCGCCCACGACCTGGTGATCGAGACCCTGGAAGGCTCGACCCTGTTCGCTCGCCAGTCCGGAATGCACCCCGCCGAGCTCCGCAACATGGTGACTTCGCCGGGAGGGACCTCGGCGGCGGCGCTCCACGAGCTCGAATCCGGCAGGTTGCGGACTGTCCTGTCCGAAGCCGTCTGGGCGGCCTACCGGCGGACGGTCGAACTCGGCGACCAACTGGAAGCGTCGGTCGTCCCGCCGCCGAGCGACAGGGCGGACAACGCCGCCGACGCACGGGCCGGGGGGCGATGACGCCCCCCGCGTCGATCGATCTCCGGCGGGCGCAGCTGACCGCGATCCGCTCGCGCGACCTGCGCGCTCCGGACCGCGACATGTGGGCGGATGAGGCCGCGCTCTGGGATCGACTCAACCGGACCTGGACCGGTCTCGATGACAACGTGTGGCATCTGCCCGGCGCTGCGCGGTCCGACGCGGGCGGCCCGGACTGGTCACTGGCGGAGCACGTCGGCCACATCGCCGACTGGCTAGAACTCGCCATCGGCTACACCACGCGCGCACTGGTCAGCGGCGTGTGGCCCTCCGACCGCGACTACGACGACGGCAACTTCGACACGTTCAACGAACGCCGTCGCGAGCCATGGGCGTCCATGCCACGCGACGCGATCCTCGTGCGTCTCGATGACGCCCGCCAGGCACTGCTCCCGCTGGCCCATCGCCTGACCGCCGAGACGATCCGCCAGGAACCGGCCTGGAGCTGGGCCTACCCGGCCCTCCACGGCCATTACCTCGACCATCTCGCGGTCATCGAGCCATGGACGGACGAGCTCCGACGCCGCGCCGCGACCGCGGCCACGGCGGACCAGGTTTCCTGATGCCGACCGCGCCCACGACGCCCTCGCCGAACCTGACCATCGAGGCGATCGTCGCGATCGACGCCCCGCGGGAGTTCCGCCTGCATCCTCGCGACCGCATCGTTGCCTACACCGCTGAGGCCGGCGGCGCTCGACAGCTCTTCACGATGTCGTTGCGCGGTGGCTATCCTGCCCAACTCACCGCCTCGGAAAAGGCCGTCTCCGATCCGCAGTGGTCGCCCGATGGCCGTCGCCTCGCGTTCGTCCGCGACGATGAGGTCTGGGTCATCGAGGCGGATGGGTCGCGAATCACGAGCGTGGTCGGCAAGCCCGGCGGCGGGCGCTCTCCCCGCTGGTCGCCGGATGGCCATCGGCTCGCCTTCATCTCCCGCCGGCGCGGCTGGAACCAGGTCTGGCTGATCGAGGCGCCCGTCCCGCGCCGCGGCCGTCCCGCCACGGAGCCGAAACCTCCGCGGCCGATCGCCGTCACGGCGATCGCGGTGGACGTCGACGCCTTCGAATGGGCACCCGACGGGTCGCGCCTGGCGGTCATGACCCGGATCGACCCGGACGTCGGCGAGACCGCCCAGATCGCGGTCGTCGACGTCAACGGTGGGCCGCTGCGAGTGGTTGCCGGCGAACGCAGTTTCGACGTCGGGGCTCGCTGGGTCAGTGACGGTTCGCTGCTCTACGTGTCGGACGCCGATGGCTGGTTCCAGGTCGTCCGGCTGACGGCTGATGGGCGCGATCGGATCGTCCTGACCGACGGCGGGCGCGAGCATGGCGATCCGACGGGCGGGGTGGGCTCGGCGCCGCTGCCTTCGCCGGACGGCAGCCGATTCGTCCACGTCGAGATCCACGATGGGCTCCAGGATCTGGTCGTCGGCCAGATCGGGGTCGGCGAGGAGCCGAAGCGCGGGCGAGGTCGTCCACCGAAGACGCCGCGGGTCGTCAGTGCCGCGACGGCCGGCAGCCGGATCAACCCGTGGGACGGCATCTGGCGGTCGGTCGGCTGGACTGCGGACGGGGCATGGGTCGCCGCCACGGGCGAACGCGAGATCTCGCCGCAGGACCTGTGGCTGCTCCCGGTGCCCGGCGTTGCGCCGGACGATGCACGACCGCGCCAGATCACCGATTCGCTCCCGACGGTCCTGCGCGACGCCCTGTCACCCTCACGCATCCCCAAGGCGCAGCGGGTGGTCGTCACCGCGCGGGACGGGCTTCGGGTCGAGGGCACCCTGTGGCGTCCGGCCACCGCCACCGGCAAGCGCGGGGGCACCCGCGCCCCGGTTCTCATCTACCCGCATGGCGGTCCGACCGGGCAGTCCTTCCGCTCGTTCGTGCCGTTCAAGCAGGTTCTTGTCGCGGCCGGGTTCGCCGTGTTCGACGTCGACTTCCGTGGTTCGACCGGCCACGGCCGTGCGTTCCGGATCGCCAACCAGGACGAGTGGGGCCACGCCGACGTCCACGACCTCATCGACGCGGCGCGCTGGGCCGCCGACCAGCCCTGGGCCGACGGTCGCCTGGCTATCTACGGTGGGTCGTACGGCGGGTACATGGTCCTGTGCGCACTCGTGGATGAGCCGTCGATGTGGCGCGCGGGCGTCGATCTCTACGGCGATTCGGAGATCGCCGAGAGTTATCGCCATGGCGACCGGCTCGGCCGGCTCGACCTCCACAAGATGATGGGCTCACCCGACGCGTCGGGCCGCACCGATGTCTACCGGCGCGGGTCACCTGTCTATCGCACCGAACGGATCGAGGCGCCGCTGCTCATCCTTCATGGACGCAAGGACAAGCGCGTCGTGCCGCTGATGACCGAGCGGATGGTCGAAGCACTCGAGATCGAGGGCAAGCGGCACGAAGTCCACTGGTACGACGACGAGGGCCACGGCTGGGAGCGCCGCGAGAACCGCCGCGACGCATACGAGCGCACGCTCGCTTTCCTGAAGGCGAACGTCCTCGACGAGCCGGCCGACTAACCGCCCGGCTCGTTCGTTCGAGCGCGGGCAGGCCGCATCGCGAGTGCGATCGTCGCTGCGATGCCGATCCCGATGACGATGTCGCCGAGGCTGAACACGTTCGCGAATGGAAGCCAGCCGGGAAGCGCGAACAGGTCGGTCAGGGGTTTCAGCGCCGGGTCCGCGACAAGGATGCTGTTCGTGTAGCCGTTGGCCAGCCCGCCGATCGACGCCACGGCGGCCGGGTCAGCCGGCATCCAGCCGCCATTCGCGACGATCGCCGCCAGGTTACAGCCGGCGCCGAGGGCGATGAGCGCGACACCGGGGATGGCCACATTGCGCAGGACGGCTATGAAGACCAGAGCGGTCGAGGCGACATAGACGGTCGGCCCCGCGTCGCCGACGAGTCGGCCGCCCACGTCGGTGAAGATCGCGACCTGGACCGCGAGTCCGGCCAGCATGAGCGGCACCCAGCGCAGCCTCAGCTCGCCGAGGCGCCCGACGTGGCCTCCGATCAGCAGGCCCATGACGATCCCGATCGGGATCGCGTAGAGGATGAACACGAGCCGGTCCGGGCGCGGTCAGTGCGTGGCGGCGGCGTCCGCGAGGATCGTCTCGAGCTGGACGACGTGGCCTTCGAGGTGACCGACGATGAACGGGTCGGGCATCTGCGCGATCGTCATCTCGCCACGCTTCGGGTGGACACCACGCCGCGCCAAGTCCGCCGGGGTCAGCGACCGCCAGCGCCGATCGAACCGGGTCAAGGCATCGTCGATCCGGTCGTACAGCTCGCGCGGCGGGAGCGACCGGTCCCGCCCGACAAGGCCGATGCGGACCGCGTCCGTCGCGACGCGTCCGAACGGGACGGGCTCCGGCTGGCCGTCGAGCACCCGCTCGATCTCACCGAGCCAGTACTGGGCCATCTCGGCGAGATGGGCCAGGACTTCGCCGGGTCCCCAGCGTGCCTCGTCCGAATCGTCGTAGACGGCGGCCATCGGCCAGGGAGCCCCAGCTTCGACGGCCGGCCTGGTGGCCGCGAGCCCGGCCCGCGCGGCCTGGAGTCGATCGAGCAGCATGTCGTCCATCTGCCCAGTGTCGCACGTGAGGCGTACCATCGGTGGTCACGACCACCGGCCACCGCGGCGACACCACCGCGACGCGGCCGCCCCGCCGCAGCAGGGGAGATCCGCGATGACGGAGACCATCTCGACCGGAGCCGCCAATCAGGCGGGCGCCCGGATCGACAAGGACGCCTACGACAAGGCGGCCGACTTCCTGCCTCTCAAAGGCATCGACCACGTCGAGTTCTGGGTCGGCAACGCCCGCCAGGCCTCGGCCTATTACCGCGCGCTGTGGGGCTTCACCCCGGTCGCTTTCAGCGGCCTCGAGACGAAGATCCGCGACAGGGCCAGCTACGTCATGGTCCAGAACGACATCCGGTTCGTGTTCACGGCGCCCCTGACCCCGGACGGTGAGATCGCCGACCACGTCCGCGAGCACGGCGACGGCGTCCATGACATCGCGTTCGCAGTCGACGACGTCGAATCGGCCTGGCGCGAGACGACGACGCGCGGCGCCGTCTCCGCGCTCGCGCCAACCGAGCTCGAGAGCGACGACGGTACGCTCCGCGAGGCCTCCATCCGGACCTATGGCGACGTCCTCCATTCGTTCGTCGACCGGCGCGACTACGGCGGCGTCTTCGCGCCCGGCTATCGGCCGGTCAAGTCGAGGGCGGCAGCCGCGGCCGGCCTGTCGCTGCTCGAGGTCGATCACTGCGTCGGCAACGTCGGGTTGGGCGAGATGGACACGTTCGTGGACTTCTACCGCGACGTCCTGGGCTTCGCACAGCTGATCCACTACGACGACAAGGTCATCCACACCGACTACAGCGCCCTGATGTCGAAGGTCATGACCAACGGCAACGGTCGGATCAAATTCCCGATCAATGAGCCCGCGACAGGCAAGAAGAAGAGCCAGATCCAGGAGTACCTCGACTGGTATCGCTCGCCCGGCTGCCAGCACATCGCCCTGCGGACCGAGGACATCGTCGGGACCGTCCGACGGCTGCGCGACAACGGCGTCGAATTCCTCGGACTCCCGCACGAGTACTACGCGAACCTTGCGGATCGCGTCGGCGACGTCGGCGTGCCAATCGACACGCTCGAGGAGCTCGGCATCGAGGCCGACCGCGACGAGGAGGGCTTCCTCCTCCAGATCTTCACCCGCCCGGTCCAGGACCGTCCGACCTTCTTCTTCGAGATCATCGAGCGCCACGGCTCGCGCGGTTTCGGGGTCGGCAACTTCAAGGCGCTGTTCGAAGCCATCGAACGCGAACAGGCGAAGCGCGGGAACCTCTAGGAGGCCCCCGCGCTCGACCCGGCCGCTACGAAGCGAACGACAGAGTCTGGAGCACCGGCAGGATCTGGTCCACGGTGGACTTGTCGATCTGGATCCAGATGGGCGTCCCCGCCACATCCAGTAGGTAGACCCGAAGGGACTGGTCGCCGGACTGTATACCGTACGAGGGGCTTGTCGGAGTAGGCCCTCCCCGAACGGTCAGGACCATCGCGGCCGGCTGGCCGTTGCTCCACGGGCAGGTCCCGGTCCACGTCGGAGCGAGCTGCAGGTCGAAGGTCTTGCCCGTGTATGGGCCGATCGTCACCGGGGACGGGGTCGTGACCTGGAACCGCGTGTCGGCGGCGAATGCCGAGCTGATGCTGTCGACGGTGTAGGCCCCGACCGCCGGGTTCAGGTCACCCTCGCAGCCGTTGGCCTGGGTCGACGGAGCCGGGTCGCGGAAGATGAAGAAGCCGCGCGGGGGGTTGCCGGTGGGGTTGTTGACGCCATACGTCTGTGATGTGTCCTGCCAGACGATGAAGCCCGACGGGACCGTGTAGGACACGGTCGGAGTGAAGTTCAGGGAACTGTTCGGTCCGGCAGGGAGGGGTGGATCGAACGATCCGCTCGGGACCGGGGCAGGGGGCGCCGATGCCGGGAGCGCCGATGCCGGGAGCGTCGGTGGCGGACTCGCGGGCGAGCCGCCGCCGACCCCGTTCGACGAGCCCGGGACAAGGTTGAAGCCGACGATGGCGATGACGACGATTGCCGCCGCCGCGATACCGGCGCGAAGGATGGTGGTCACGTGGATCTCCCTCGGGTGAGGGCGCCACGCGGCTCGCTGGGGTTGACGCCCGATTCGACCGGCGACGACGTCGAGGACCCTGTCGGGACTCCGCGTCGGGCCGTCGGCGAGCCAGAGGTCGAGAAGGCGTTCGATGTCGCGTGGCTGGTTCATGCCGGTCGGCCTTCCTTGACCGCGGCCCGAGCGTCCGCCTCGAGGGCGGCCCGCATGGCGCGATGGGCGTTGTGGAGTCGTGAGCGGGCCGTGCCGGGCGGGATGCCGAGCGTTTCGGCGATCTCGGACGGCGCGTAGCCCATGAAGTGGTGAAGCACAAGGAGAGCCCGCTGATCGGGCGGCAGCCGTCGGAACCCCCGTTCGAGGAGATCCCTGTCGGCGATGGTGAGCAGCTCGTCGGGCGCAGCCAGTCCGTCATCGACCGGCAGCACCCGCAGATTGGCGGTCCGACGACGCTCGCGCGTCGCCTGGGCGATGCAGACGTTGACGAGCAGGCGTTGGAGCCACGCATCGAATCGGTCCGGATCGCGGAGACCCCGAAGGTCACGCCAGGCGATCACCAGCGCGTCCTGCAGTGCGTCCTCGGCCCGATCGATGTCGCGGAGGATCCGCTGGGCGACCGCGAACAGTCGGTCGGTCCGAGCGCGGATCAGGTCGACGTACGCCTCCCGATCCCCGTTCCGTGCCGCCTCGACGAGGTCACGATCCACGGATCCCATCTCCCACGTGCCGCCCGCGCTGGGCGGCTTCCGAATCTACTGGTCGATGGCGCGTGGCTGTCGTTCATTCTTGGCCGTTACCATGGGTCGTCGCCTGGCGGATTCCCTGTGCCGGTGTCTACGTCCGGGTCAGCGCGAATAGACGCCGGCGACCCGAGATGCCCTTGAGCTCGTGCTCGCCGCGATCCTCGAAGGTCAGGCTCGAGCCGGCGAGGAGTTCGACCGTCGAGCCGGACACGCACACCTCGCCGTCCCCGGCCAGGGCGAGGATCCGCGATGCCATGTGGACGGCGAGACCGCGAACGTCGCCGTGCAAGAGCTCCACCTCGCCCGTGTGGACGCCGGCACGCAGACCGAGCCCGAGGTCGCGCGCCTCGTCGATCAGCGTCGCGGCGCACCGGACGGCGCGCTCCGTCCCGTCGAACAAGGCGATGACGCCGTCCCCGGTGGTCTTGATCAGCCGGCCGCGCTGTCGATCGATCTCGAAGCCGCTGCGCTCGTTGAGCGTCGAGATGACCTCCCGCCAGCGCTTGTCGCCCATCCGCTCGGCGGTCGCGGTCGAATCGACGACGTCGGAGAACAGGATCGAGGCGAGGATCCGGTCGTCGGGCTCCGCCCCACGGGCGAACGCGCGCATTCCGGCGACGTCGTACGTCTCCCATGGCTCGTCGCCGATCACCCAGCCGTCATGTCCCGCCGGGATGTCGAAGACCGTGTTCGGCCCGATCTCGAACGTGGTCCCGTCGTCCATCCGCAGGCCAAGCCGACCAGAGACACACACGCCGAGGTGGTGATATTGACACGACGGTGTCCCGGCGATCGGCTTCACGTCGGTCGCCCAGTGCCAGCCGGGCTCGAACAGGGTCCTCCCGATGACGACGTCATCGAGCGTGTAGATCTCGACCCGACCGTTCGGAAAGGTCCGGACTTCGTCGGGAGTGCCGAGCTGCTTCGCCTGAAGTCTCGCCATCGCCGGATTATCCGTCAGCCGATGGGCGCCCGACTAGACTCAGACTCGTGAAGATCGCCCATGTCCGCGAACGGTTCGCGCCGGCCGGTGCACCCTGGCGACTGGCTGCCGCGCTCGATGCGAGTGACGCTCCGGCACGCTGGCTCGATCTCGAAGCCTCGCGCCGGCGCGCCATTCGCGACCGCCGGGTGCTCGAACATGACTCAGCTGTCCACCGGCGCTCGCTGACGACGCTCGACGACCACCTCGCGGGCGGATTGCGGGTGGAGGCGCTCCGCGACCTGATCGACAGCTTCGTTCCGCGCGAGGAGGAAGACGCGGCCGTGTTGGACGCCACCGATCTGGTCTTTGGCCCGCCGATCCTCCGGCCGTCGTCGATGCGCGACTTCTATGCCTTCGAAGGCCACGTCAGGACGATGTGGGACCGCCGCGGTGGCGAGGTCCCCGAGACCTGGTACCGCCTGCCGATCTTCTACTTCAGCAACGTCTCCGAGATCCGCGGTCCGGATGACCCGATCTCGTGCCCCGCTGCGTCCGGGGAACTCGACTATGAGCTCGAGGTCGCGGCACTCATCGACACGCCCGCGATCGATCTTCCGCCGGACCGCGCCGAGGAGGCCATCGGCGGCTACACGATATTCGATGACTGGTCCGCGCGTGACCTCCAGCGTGAGGAGACCGTGGTCCGGCTCGGGCCGGCCAAGGGCAAGGACTTCGCGAGTTCGATCGGACCATGGCTCGTCACCCCCGACGAGCTGGCCACCGCGCGACGCGACAAAGGCTACGACCTGGACATGACCGCTACGGTCAACGGCACAGAGACGAGCCGAGGCCGCTGGTCGGACGCGCAGTTCTCGTTCGGCGACATGATCGCCCGCGCCTCGGCGGACGCACGCCTGCGCCCGGGAGACCTCATCGGCAGCGGGACGGTCGGGACCGGCTGCCTGCTCGAAGTCCGGGATCGGACCCTCGGCCGCTATCTCGAACCGGGCGACGAGGTCGTCCTGGCCGTAGAGCGCCTGGGACGGCTCCGGAACCCCATCGTCGCGCGAGGCAGCTGACAGGCGACGTCGAAGATCGAACCTTCCGTGGGACCTTCGACTCAATGGGTGTGAAGCGTCCAGGTCGGACGCCATCGAAGGAGGACCGGAGTGCAGCGAGCACTCGTGGACCTGGCCCGTCGAGGGGATGAGGAAGCGTTTGCCGACCTCGCACGTGCGGTCGGCGACCGGCTGATGGCGATCGCGTTCAGGATCCTGCGCGACGTCGATCGAGCGGAGGACGCGGTCCAGCAGACCCTCGTCACGGCCTGGCGCGAGCTGCCCACGTTGCGCGATGACGACCGGTTCGATGCCTGGTTGCGGCGCATCCTCGTCAACGCGTGCTACGCGGAAGCGAGGCGACGCCGTGCCTGGGCCGCCAACGTCCGAGTCCTGCCGGTCGACGGGCTGGAAGGGCGGGACGACATGGCGACCGTCGACGATCGTGACCGTCTCGAGCGCGCCTTCCGACGCCTGTCGCCGGAACAGGGCGCGATCTTCGTCCTCCATCACTACGTGGGCCTGACCCAGGCCGAGATCGCCGACGAACTCGGCGTCCCGTTGGGCACGGTCAAGTCCCGCATGCACTACGCCACCAGTGCGCTCCGGGCGGCGCTCGACGCCGACTCCCGGATCGCGAGCACCCCGACGGAGCGTCTGGCATGACCACCGACCGCGACTTCGACCGGATCGCCACAGCCTGGCTGGCGGACGGCCCCGACGAGCTCCCCGGGCGCGTGATCGACGCCGCCGTCGACCAGATCCACCTGACTCGACAGCGGCGCGCGGTTCGCGCGCCGTGGAGGTTCCCCACCATGACCTCACCGATCCGCCTGGCGGCGCTCGCCGCTGCTGGCGTCCTGATCCTCGCCGCGGTCGCCATGGTCGGCGGCGCCGGCCGCAGCGGACCGAGCCCGACCCAGGCTCCGCCGAGTGTGTTGGCGGCCGTGCCCTCGGCCGCCGTGCCGGTGCTCGACACGCAATTCATCTCGCCGCGCAACGGCTACAGCATCACGTATCCGGCCGGCTGGACCGTGCGACCGGCAACGCAGTCGTGGCAGCCCGGAAAGCCGATCCTGTGGGGCGACGCGACGCTGGACGCGATCCAGACGAGCCAAGCACGCTTCGTCGCTGCAGGACAGAGGCTTGCCACAGGCGAGACCGCCGCCCAATGGCTCAAGGCCTACTGCCTGGGGGCGGCGAAGGACACCGGCCAGTGCGACACGGTCCCGCAGTCGTGGGTGCCGATCAAGATCGCGGGCTCCGACGCATACATCGACCTCAACGGGGTTCCGGCGGCTCCCGGCACGATCACGCCGGGCGGAAAGGTCTTCGATGCCGTCGTAGTCAGCGGGATCACCGGCTGGGCGTTCACGCTCGATGGTGAGGTCGACCGCCCGATGTTCGACGCCTTCCTGGACAAGGTCTACCTGCTCCCGGCAACGCTCATCAGCATTCCCGAGCTGACCGGGAGGTTCACGTCGCCGACGCTCGGCTACTCCATCGGCACCGCCGCCGACTGGACGACCACGCCGGCCACGACGCAGACCCGAACCGCCGCCAACCCTTACCCGGTCGATCAGATCAGGATCACGGGCACCGATTCCGTGGTTTCTGGCTGGTCGGAGGTCCTCCCGAAGGGCGGGACGTTCGCCGCCTACCTAGTCGCGAAGCACCAGGATGCCCTCGCGGGGAATCCTCCGGGCTGCGATGGCGGGGATCCGTCGACGTGGCCGTCGATCCCGATCGGGTCGGCGACGGGCCGCCTGCAGATGTGGTGCAACGCAGCCGTCGCATTCGTCGAGGCCGGTGGCCGTGCCTACACCTTCGGCTGGGGGAGCGATACCTTCCAGACCGACCAACATTTCTCGTTCGAGGCGTGGAAGGAACTCCTCACGTCCGTGGTCCTCGACCCGGCATCGGCCAAGTAGTCGACCCGCATCCGAACCGAACGGGCATCATTGCGTGATGCTCATCCACATCGCGCCGATGACCGCCGCCGATTGGCCGGCGGTCCGGCGCATCCATGCCGAAGGAATCGCGACCGGCGACGCGACGCTCGAGCGCGACGTTCCCGACTGGCAGCATTTCGACCATTCGCATCCGTTGGAATGCCGGCTCGTGGCCCTTGACGGCACCGGCGGCCCGATCGTCGGCTGGACCGCTCTCGGCCACTATTCCGCTCGCCGGGTTTACGGCGGAGTGGCCTGGGAGAGCATCTACGTGGCGGCCGAGGCACGCGGTCGCGGAGTCGGACGGACGCTGCTGGGGGCGCTCATCCCGGCCTCCGAGGCGGCCGGGTTCTGGACACTGCTGGCCGGCGTCCTGATCGACAACACGGCCAGCCTTTCCCTGCACGAGGCGGTCGGTTTCCGACGGGTCGGCGTCCAGCGGCGGATGGGCCAGGACCCGACCGGCCGGTGGCGCGATATCGTCCTGCTCGAGCGACGGAGCGACGTCATCGGGATGTAAGGGCCTGGAACGGTGAGCCGGTCGGCGCTTGGACCAAGACCACATCGACGGTCGCCTCGCCATAGTGGGTAGTCCGCGGCCGATCCACCGCCGTCACCCCGGATGAGCAAGCGTCGCTGATCGACGGCGATCTCAACGAGGACCTGTTCTTCGCGATCGCTGCATCCATGCATCCTGACCCCGGCTTCGCCAAACCCTGACCCGGGCACGGTGACCATCTAGACTGGCCTCCCCGGATCCCGAGGAGGCTAGTCGCTAGATGTTCTACGCAGCCCGCGGCAGCATCCCGCCCACGCGCCACACGCAGCACCGTGCCCCGGACGGCTCGCTCTCTGCGGAGGAGCTGTTCGGCGTCGAGGGGTTCACCGGGCGGTCATCGCTGCTGTACCACCTGACGCCGCCGACGCAGACCCATAAGGTCGAGCCGGTCTCCGAGATCCTCGTCGAGGAAGCCGACGACGGCTACCACCACCACCGCCTGATCGATGCGGCCGGGGTCGAGCCGCACGGCGACGCGATCACCGGCCGGGTCCCTTTCTTCTTCAACAACGACCTCCTGATGGGCGTCGTCCGGCCGGCCGATGCGATGTCCGAGAACGTCTTCTACCGGAACGGCGAGGCGGACGAACTTCTCTATGTCCACGAGGGATCCGGGCTGCTCGACACCGTGTTCGGGCCGATCCTCTACGGCCCTGGTGACTACCTCGTCCTGCCGATCGGCACGACCTGGCGCCTCGTCCCGGACACGGACAGCGAACAACGGATGCTCTACCTGGAATGTCCGTCGGAGATCGAGCCACCGAAGCGTTACCGCAACGACTACGGGCAGCTCCTCGAGCACTCGCCCTACTCGCAGCGAGACATCCGCCTCCCGGACGAGGTCCCGGCCCGGGCCGATGAGGGCGAGTTCCGCGTCCACGTCAAGATGCGCAACCGGCTGACGGCCTACCACTACCGGCATCACCCGTTCGACGTCGTCGGCTGGGACGGCTATCTCTGGCCGTACGCCTTCAACATCGCCGATTTCCAACCGATCACCGGGCGGGTCCACCAGCCGCCGCCCGTCCACCAGACATTCGCTGCCCGGAATTTCGTGGTGTGCTCGTTCGTGCCACGCAAGTTCGACTATCACCCGCTCGCGATCCCGGCGCCGTACAACCACTCCAACATCAACTCGGACGAGGTCATCTACTACGTGGCGGGCAACTTCATGAGCCGGCGCGGGGTCGGCATCTCGTCGTTCACGCTCCACCCGGCCGGCATCCCGCACGGGCCGCACCCGGGAACGGCGGAGGCGTCGATCGGCAAGGAGGCGACCGAGGAGTTGGCGGTGATGGTCGACACATTCCATCCGCTCAAGATCACTCGCCAGGCAGCTGACCTGGAGGATGCCCGGTACCCATATTCGTGGCTGCCCGCCGCCGACGCCCCCGGCGAGGCCCGTGAACTCAGCGAGCGCGGGCCGGAGGCGTTCCCGGACTGAGTTCAGGGGGCCGGCAGGAGCTCGAATCCCTCGGCCGCGAAGTCGGCGTCGAGCGTCAGGGTCCGGTGGATACCGAGTTCGCGCATGACGACGAAGGAGACCGCATCCGCCAGGGAGTAGGGCCGCCCTGGTCGTGCCGCGAGCAAGTCGATCGCGCTCGCAAGCCGAGCCGAACCAACCCGGCGCACGTTCTGCCAGTACGTTCGCGCCCTTCGAGCCTGGGCCCCGGCGGCGCTCGTCGGTCGGCGGCCGTCCGGAAGCCGAGCGCCGACACCCCGCCCGGCGCATCATTGCGACCGTGACGACCGATCCCTCCGCCCTGCCGCCGGCACCGGGATTCATCGACCTGCGCAGCCGCCTCGAGGCGGGCGAGACCCTCTACGGTTCGTTCGCGACGCTCGGCTCACCGGTAGCGACGGAGATCCTCGCACGGGTCGGGTTCGACTGGCTGATGATCGACCTCGAGCATGGGGTCACCGCGGAGTCGGACTTGATCGCCCACCTGCATGCGGTCGGGACGACGCGCACGGCCGCGCTCGTCCGCCCCCAGTCGGCGGAGCGGCTGCGCATCGGGAGGGCCCTGGACCTCGGCGCGCACGGGCTGATGATCCCGCGAATCGACACGCCCGCGCAGGCGCGCGAAGCCATCTCGTTCATGCGCTACCCACCCGACGGGACCCGCGGCCTCGCGCTTTCGACCCGTGGTGCCGGCCTCGGCGAACGGACGCACGCCGAAGTCCGGTCCATCAACGCGCACGTCCTCGGGATCATCCAGATCGAATCGCCGAGCGCCGTCGAGCACGTAGCCGAGATCGCCGACATCGACGGTGTGGACGTCCTGTTCGTCGGCCCGACCGACCTGTCGCACAGTCTCGGGATCCCGGGGCAGTTCGACGACCCTGCCTATCTGAGCGCCATCGCCCACGTCGCGACCGTGGCGGCGGCAGTCGGGAAGGCCGCCGGGATCCTGCTGTACGACCAGGCAGCGGTGGCGCCTCACCGCGAGCTCGGGTTCCGGTTCATCGGTCTTGGCGCCGACGGAGGCTTCCTTGCGGGCGGCGCGCGTGCCATGTTGCGTGCGGTCGACCCGTCCCGCTGACCTACTCGTCGGCGACGCGGAGCTCGAGCGGAGTCGCCCGTTCCGACGCCGGTCCCGTCTGAGCGATGACCACGCCGGCCAGGATGAAGACGCCACCAACGAGCTGGACAGGCGTCAGCACCACGGAGAAGAGGATGGCCGAGAGCGCGATCGTCCAGATCGGCTCGGCCGTGGCGATGAGGGAGGCATGCGCCGCCCCCACCCGCAATGCCCCCGCGTAGAACGTCTGGATCGCGATGAACGTGGCGCCGACACCGACCCCGATGAGACCGACCCACGCCCCCGACGGGATCTGCCCGGGCAGCACCGGTCGGCCGGTCGCCAGGGCGGCGACCCAGTACACGCAGGCGGTCGCCGTCATGATGATCGCCACCGTGGCGGTTGCCGACCCGACCTGCCCGGATGCGTCAGCCACGGCCTCCCGGCGCTCGCCCGAGACCCTTGCGGCGAGGATCACCCAGACCGCATAGATGAAGCACGACGCGAAGGCGAGGAGGAGGCCGCTGATCGGCGGGGCGTCGTTCGGGTCGATGCCACCGACCGCCAGCATCACCCCGATGAGCGCGATGCCGAGGGCGATCCACGCGCGCCGGCCCTGCAACCGGTGGCCGAACCGGATCGCCAGGACGGCGACGACCGCGGGATAGAGGTAGACGACGAGCGCCGCGAGCGATGGCGACACGGTCTCGAGCGACGCGTAGTAGGTCCCGGAGTTGCCGACGTACATGACCCCGAGCGCGAGACCGGCGATGACCGCGCGACGCTCCTGCGAACGGAGTGCCCGGCGTCGATCCCCGGACAGCAGCAGGAAGCACCAGGTCAGGCCCGCCCCGAAAAGGAACCGCCACGCCGACAGGGTCAGCCAGTCGACGCCGGCGGCATAGACGGGCTGCGCGAACAGCGACCCGGAGCCGAACGCAGCGGCAGAGACGAGGACGAGCGCCACACCGCTCGCCCGGCGACGATCCATCGGTCCAGGGCTCCCATCCGCTTCGTCGTGGTCGCCGTCGGTGTCCGGTCCCATCATGAAGGTCGGGTCGCCAGGCCGTAAACGGGCCAAGCGGACTACACTCGTGCTGTGTCCGAATTGACCGAAACCGCTCTCGCCCGCCGCGTGCCCTCGCTCACCGAGGAGCGGCTGCGCGTGCTCAGCAGGCGACAGCCGGTCACGGTCCTGCCGGGCACGTCGCTGGCGGAATGCCTGCGCGCGATCCAGCGCACCGGGACCGGCGATTCGGTGTTCGTCTGCGCGGCGGACGGTCGGCTGATCGGGGTCCTGACGGAGCGCGATATCTTCGGGCGAATCGTGGCCGGCCACGTCGACCTCAGCCAGCCGGTCGAGAGTCTCATGACCCGCGAGCCGAACACGCTCGACCTCGACCAGACGATCCGGGACGCGATCGTGCTGATGCAGACCGGTCGATACCGCAACGTCCCGGTCGTCGACGCGGACGGACGCCTCGTCGGCGTCGTTCGGCAGGCGGACATCATCAAGTACCTCGCCGAGTCGTTCCCGGAGGAGCTCCTCAACCTCCCACCTCGACCGCACCAGCGCATGAAGGAGCCGGAAGGCGCGTGACAGCCACCACAGAGCTCGAGCCGGACGTCCAGGAACTCGAGCGGGTCACCATCCGCTTCGCCGGCGACTCCGGCGACGGGATGCAGCTGACGGGGACGCAGTTCACCCGGACGGCCGCGGTCTTCGGCAATGACATCAGTACGTTGCCGGACTTTCCGGCGGAGATCCGCGCGCCGGCCGGCTCACTGCCGGGCGTCTCCGGCTTCCAGATCAGCTTTTCGTCGTCCGAGATCCACACCCCGGGTGACCAGCCCGACGTCCTCGTGACGATGAACCCGGCAGCACTCAAGACGAACATCGGCGACCTCCCGGCGGGCGGCGCGCTCATCGTCAACAAGGACGCGTTCACCCAGCAGAACCTCAACAAGGCGGCCTACGCGAGCAATCCACTGACGGACGGGTCGCTCAAGGCCTACACGGTCTTCGAGGTCCCCATCTCGACGCTCAACGAGCGCTCGCTCGATGGTCTCGACATGACGAGCAAGCAGAAGGACCTCACGAAGAACTTCTTCGCACTCGGCCTCATGTTCTGGCTCTACGAGCGCAGCATGGACCCGACGATGCAGTGGATCGACAGCAAGTTCGGGGCCCGACCGGTCGTGGCCGAGGCGAACAAGCGCGCCCTCAAGGCCGGCTATGCGTTCGGCGAGACGACCGAGGCGTTCCACACGCACTACCGGGTCCGGCCGGCCAAGTTGCCCCCGGGTGTGTATCGGAACATCACCGGCAACGAGGCGACTGCGCTCGGCTTCCTCGTGGCGTCGAGGCTGGCCGATCGGCAGCTGTTCTACGGCTCCTACCCGATCACCCCCGCATCGGACATCCTCCACCAGCTGTCCGGATACAAGACGTTCGGGGTCAAGACCTTCCAGGCCGAGGACGAGATCGCGGCGATCGGCGCCGCCATCGGCGCGAGCTACGGCGGGGCGCTGGCACTGACCGCATCGTCTGGCCCAGGTATCGCGCTCAAGACGGAGGCGATGGGTCTCGCGGTGATGGTCGAGCTACCGCTCGTCGTCATCGATGTACAACGCGCCGGCCCGTCGACTGGGATGCCGACCAAGAATGAGCAGGCGGATCTCCTGCAGGTCATGTTCGGGCGCAACTCGGATTCACCGCTGCCGATCGTCGCGCCGGCCACGCCGGGCGAATGCTTCGACCTCGCCATCGAAGCCTGCCGGCTCGCGCTCAAGTACATGACCCCGGTCGTCTACCTGTCGGATGCGTTCCTGGCGACCGGTTCCGAGCCATGGAAGATCCCGTCATACGCGGACCTCCCGGACATCTCGGTGACGAACGCGACGGACCCTGCCACGTTCCGGCCGTACCTGCGCGACGAGGCCACGCTCGCCCGTCCGTGGGCCGTGCCCGGGACGCCAGGCCTGGAGCACCGCATCGGTGGCCTCGAGAAGGCCGACATCACCGGAAACGTCAGCTACGACCCGGACAACCACCACCGGATGCAGCTGTATCGCCAGGCCAAGGTGGCCGGGATCGCGAACGACATCACGCCGCTCGAGGTCTTCGGGCCCGACCGCGGCGAGCTCCTCGTCGTTGGCTGGGGATCGACATACGGTGCGATCCGATCTGCGGTCGAATTGCTCCAGGCGGCCGGCGAATCGGTCGCTCACGCGCACCTCCGTCACCTCAATCCGTTCCCGGCGAACACCGAATCCGTGTTGCGGAACTATCGCCGGGTGCTCATCCCGGAGGTCAACCTCGGCCAGCTCTCGATGCTGATCCGGGCGAAGTACCTCATCGACGCCGTCGGCTACGACAAGGTCCGCGGCAAGCCATTCCGCATCGCCGAGATCGTCGACGAGGCCCGCCGCCTCCTCGCAGAACAGGACTCACGATGACCGATGCGAACGGCCACGGCGCCGACACCACGACCATCGCGCCACAGCCCGCCCTGAGCCCCGAGAACGCCCAGGTCATCCAGCTGACCCGCAAGGACTTCGTGTCCGACCAGGAAGTCCGCTGGTGCCCGGGCTGCGGCGATTACTCGATCCTGGCACAGACGCAGAAGGTCATGCCGGACTTCGGCTATGCGCGCGAGAACATCGTGTTCATCTCGGGTATCGGCTGCTCCGGGCGGCTGCCGTACTACATGAACACCTACGGCTTCCATACGATCCACGGACGGGCTCCGACGCTCGCGACCGGGCTCAAGGCGGCTCGACCGGACCTGATGGTCTGGGTCATCACCGGTGACGGCGACGCGTTGTCGATCGGTGGCAACCATGTCATCCACTCCATGCGCCGGAACGTGGACATCAACCTCGTGATGTTCAACAACCGGATCTACGGGCTGACCAAGGGCCAGGCGTCGCCGACCTCGGAGTTCGGGAAGAAGACGAAGTCGACGCCGCTCGGGTCCGTCGATACGCCGATCATCCCGCTGACCATCGCCCTGGCCGCGGAAGCGTCGTTCGTGGCGCGTTCCGTGGACACCCACACCGAGCACCTCCAGAACACGCTGGAGCGGGCCGGCCGACACAGGGGCTCGTCGTTCGTCGAGGTCCTCCAGAACTGCAACATCTTCAACGACGGCGCGTGGCGGGACTTCACCGAGCGCGACGTCCGCGAGGATCGGATGCTCATCCTCGAACACGGCAAGCCGATGATCTTCGGCAAGGACCGCGACAAGGGCATCCGCCTCCAGGGCCTGCACCCGGAGGTCGTAACCATCGGCGAGAATGGCATCACCGAGACGGACCTGCTCGTCCACGACGAACATGCCGAGGAGCCGTATCTCGCGCTGATGCTGTCGCGGATGTTCTGGCCGGCGTTCCCGGTTCCCGTCGGCGTCCTTCGATCCGTCGACCGCCCGACTCATGACCGCCTGATCGACGACCAGATCGCGAGCGCAATCGCCAGGAGCGGCGCGGGCGACCTCGAGGGCGTCCTCAACGGCGGCGAGACGTGGACGGTCGAATAGTCGATAGCTCGGAGAGATGAGCATGCTGTGTCCGGTCTGCGGGTTCGACAACCTGACGGGGACCGAGGTCTGCGACAACTGCGGCGCGGACCTGGCCGGGAGCGACGTCCCGCAGGCGCCACTGTCCTTCCAGGGCCGGCTGCTCGGCGAGCACCTTGACGACCTCGGCGCGCCGCCGCCGCTGACCGTCAGCCCCGATACCCCCGTCGACGTCGTCATCGCCCGGATGCAGGAGGCGGACTCCGACTGCGTCCTGGTGGTCGCCGACGATCGACTCGTCGGCATCTTCACCGACCGCGACGCCGTCGTGAAGGCCGCCGGCAAGCGGCTCGACGCTTTCCACGTCCGCGACTTCATGACACCCGACCCTGTCGTCCTTCGCCACGACGACCCGATCGCGATCGCCATCCACAAGATGGCCGTCGGCGGGTTCCGTCATATCCCGATCCTCGATGGCGGCCGCCCGACGGGTGTGGTCACCGCGCGCGACGTATTCCATCACCTCGCGGAGACGATCGACTGACCGCGCGCGTGGCCGTCCTCGCCGACGATCTGATCTGGGCGACCCGGCTGGCGGACCTCGTGCGAGGCGCGGGAGCCGACCCGCGGCCGGTGCGTTCTCTCGCCGCGCTCGAAGTGGCGCTGCCCGAGGTCGATCGCGTCGTCGTCGACCTGACGGCGCGTGCATACGATGGGCTGACCGCCATCGCAGCGGCGCATGCCCTGGGCCGGCCGGTCCTCGCCGTCGGCCAGCACGACGATGTCGAGCTCCGCCGGGCGGCGCTTGCCGCCGGTGCCGATCGCGTCCATCCCTATCGCCGCCTGTTCGAGGACGGTCCGCGCCAGCTCGCCGCGTGGCTGGCCACGGGACCCGCACTGGAGACACCCGCATGATCTCGACCCGACCGACCATCCCCGCCGATCGATTCCGGGAGCGGATGACGGCCGCGCGCGATCTGGCAGCAGAGGCGGGCTTCGCGGCCATCCTCGTCGGTACCGGTGCGGACATGCGCTATCTCGCCGGCTATCCCGCATCGTCACTCGAGCGGCTGACGATGCTGGTCATCCCGACGGCTGGGGACTGGGCCCTGGTGACCCCACGGCTCGAGGCGACACCCGCCCGGTTGTGTCCGCCGGCGGCCGCGGGGACGCTGCCGGTCGTCGCCTGGGAAGAAGGAGACGATGCTCATGGGCTCGTCGGGCGCGTGGTGCGCGATGCGAACGGCGGATCCGTCACGGCCGGTCGGATCGCGGTCTCGGACGACCTGCCCGCCCGGCATCTGCTCCGGCTGCAGGAACGGCTGGCCGGCGCCCGGTTCGAGCTCGCCTCGCCGATCCTGGGGCGCTTGCGCATCGTCAAGGACGCCGACGAGATCGCCCTGCTGACCGAGGCGGCACGCGCGGCCGACCGGGTGGTCGCCCAGATCGCGAGCGGTCGCCTCGTCGGTCGGACCGAGGCGGACGTCGCGCGCGAGGTCAACGAGCGGCTCGTCGCCGAGGGTCACGACCATGCCGAATTCGCCATCGTCGGGTCCGGACCGAATTCGGCGTCGCCGCACCACGGAGCGTCCGACCGCGTGATCCGCGTCGGCGAGCCTATCGTCCTCGACATCGGCGGCACGATCGGCGGGTACGGATCGGACATCACCCGGACCCTGTGGGTCACCGGTGGCGACCCGGCGAACGCCCCCGATGAGCGGTTCCGGCACCTGTTCGGCGTGTTACAGGGCGCGCAGGCCGCCGCGACGCGCGCGATCCGGCCGGGCGTCGCTCCAGATGCGGTCGATGCCGCCGCACGCCGCCCGATCGAGGCCGAGGGCTACGGCGACGCGTTCTTCCACCGGACGGGGCACGGCATCGGGCTCGAAGGCCACGAGGACCCGTACATCATCGTGGGCAACATGGAGCCACTTCGGGAAGGGATGGCATTCTCGGTCGAGCCCGGGATCTACCTGATCGGCGAGTACGGCGCCCGGATCGAGGACATCGTCGTGTGCGGACCAGATGGCCCGATCGCGCTCAACGAGGCACCGCGCGACTTGTATCTCGTCGATGGCTGAGGCAGGTCGGCTCTATTTCGTCCCGCGGACGCCGCCGTCGACGAACATGCCGCTGCCCAGCACGAACGACGACTCGTCCGACGCGAGATACAGCGCCGCAGCGGCCACATCTTCGGGCCGCCCGAGCTCGCCCATCAGCTGCCGCTTCTTGAGGATCTCCATCCCGGCCGCTGGGTCGTCGTAGCTCTCGGCGAGGTAGCGGTCCACGAACGGCGTGTGGATCGTCCCGGGCAGCAGCGCGTTGACCCGGATCCCGTACGTTGCGTAGTCCGCCTGCATCTGACGGGTCAGCGACAGGACGGCACCCTTCGATGCCGCGTACGACGCGCGGTTCGCGAGGCCGACCTCGGCGATGGTCGACGACATGTTGATGATCGAGCCCTCCCGCGCGGCGATCATGTGCGGCAGGACTGCCCGTGCGACCAGGAAGACGCCCCGCGTGTTGACCGCCATCACCCGGTCCCACAGCTCGACCGAGGTCTCGTGCAGGAGACCGACGCCCGCGATCCCGGCGTTGTTGAACAGGACGTCGATGCGCCCGAAATCGGCGACGACGGCCGTCGCGAGCGCCTCGGCCGAGGCAGGCTCCGTGACGTCGACCCCGTAGGCACGCGCTGACCCGCCCGCAATCGAGATCAGGGCGGCCGTCTCGTCGGCCGCCGCGCGGTCGATGTCGGCGACCCCTACCGTGGCGCCTTCAGACGCGAACAGCAGCGCCGTCGCACGGCCGATCCCCGACCCGGCGCCGGTGATGAGGCAGACCTTGTCGGGCAGGCGCACGGTCGCTCCTCGTGGTGACTGGGTGCACCAACGATAGCGCCTCGGGACGGCCCTCGGGCTCGTGCCTGCCGCGCTGCGGTATCATCGGTCGACGGGTCGCGCCCGATGCGTCCCCCCCGATGAGCCCATCGAGAACCATGACCACCGACCATCGGCGCCGAACCGGCGTCGTCACTCCGGACCGCCGGCAGCGGGCCGCCGCGAACGGCCGATGAGCCGCCGTCATCACGGCCGGCCGCATCGTCACGCCCAGGGTGCGCCGGACGGACCCCGTCGCAGTGCCGGCGTGAGCCCCGCCGAGGGCACCCCGCCCGTGCCACGACCATCCGGGCCGGCAGTCCCTGTTCCCGCGAGTGGTGCCGCCTCCCCAGGCCAGCCCGCGGCATTCGCCCCTCCGCCGGCGCCTCGCTCCGAGCAGGCGACGAGCGCGCCCGCTACTGCATTCATGCCGCACGCCGATGCCGGCCCCGAGCCCGGCGACGTGGAAAAGCGGATGCCAACGATGACCAACGGCGCCCCGCTCATCAGCCAGTGCACGGCCCCGCAACTGCGTCGGTTCATCAAGAGCCGCCCGTACGTGCCGATGCACGAACTGCGCCGCCGCTTCGGCATCGATGGCGGTGACGACGACGTGACGCCTGTTCGCCTCGAGCCGGGTTGGGTCTACGTGGGCCTGCCGATGCGAGAGGGAGGGCTCCTCGGGGACCTGCTCAAGGCCGGCGAGATCGGCTACGAACTGTCGCTCGACCCGCGGACGCCGATCGTCATCGGCGTCTATCCGATGCGCCCGATCCCGAGGGGCTGACCGCCCCCTCCGGTCCGAGTCCGCGGCCCGGGGCGTTCGTCGCCGATTGGGCGAGCATCGTCTTCGCCTCGAACGGCGTCGCCGCCGGGTAGACGGACCGGAGGCGCGCCAGTAATCCCGTGATGTGCGGCGCCGCGAAGCTGTTGCCGGTCGCGACGATCGAGCCGTGGTCCATCCAGGCGATCGGGACGTCGACCCCCCATGCGCCGAACTCGACCGGCGGCTTCGGGTTGTAGAACCAGGTCAGCGGGTCCGGGATGTCGTGGGCGGCCACGGAGATGACCGACGAGAAGACAGACGGATAGCTCTCTTCACCCGGGTAGTTGCTCGCAGAACAGACCAGCAGACAGTTGGCGAAATACGCGTGGTCCACGAGTTCATGGAAGGTCGCGTACAGCTGCTCGCTCTTGGACGACAGGCTCATGTTCGCGATCCCGACGCCGTTCTCGACGACCCAATCGAGGGCGTGGGCGAATGCGAGCCCCTTGCCCTTGTTGTCGGGGTTCAGGACCCGGATCGACACGATCTCCGCTTCGGGTGCCAGGCTGTGGATGATCCCGGCGCAGGCCGTGCCGTGGCCGACAACGTCGCGGGCCTCCTCGTCATCGACGACCGCGGGTTCCTCGAGCGTCAGATCCACGCGCAGGCTTCGGACGAGCTTGCCGCCGACCGCCGGGTGACCGCCATCGACCCCCGAATCGATGATCGCGACCGTCACGCCATCGCCTCGGCCGTCGAGCCAGTCGCGCGTTTCGACCAGGCTGGGAATCGGCTCGTCGCGCCCGAGTCGGTCCCGACGATCGGTCTGGAACGGCTCGCTCCAGGCCGGCATCTGCCTGCCGGTCATCGTCGGAGGCGGAGTCGCCGTCCTGTCGCCTCCCGGCTGGTCGCCGCTCCGTGGCGGCCGATGATGGTGAGCAGCTCGATCGCCAGGTCGCGATCGGCCGTGGAGGCGTGGCGCATCGCCGCGATGGCGTCCACGAACGCCCAGAACCGGTCGTCGCCGGCATGCCGTCGAGTCGCTGCCGAGACGAGCTCGCGGACGGCCGCGTCGTCGTCGGCCGCTTCGTCCGACGCAAGGACGTCGGCCAGCACGACCCGGATCTCCCGTGCGCGGGCGGCGACCCGGATGGCGGTGGCGGCCTGACGCGCGAACAGCGAGGCGATGGCGATGTCCTCCATCGAGAACGGGCCTTCGAGCTTGTCGATGACCTCGAGGACCCCGATCGTCCGATCGCCGTCCTCGAGCGGCACCGCGAGGATGGATCGCGGCACAAAGCCGGTCGACTCGGCGACGCCCCGGCCGAAGCGCGGGTCCTTCGCCGGGTCAAGAAGGGCGATGCTCTCGCCGGTCGAGAAGACGTAGCCGGCCAGACCCTGCGAGGCCGGGATGGTCAGTCCGACGACCGGTGCACCCTGTGCACCCGCTGCAACCACGAACCTGAGGTTCCCCGACGCCTCGTCGAGGAGGGCGATCGATGCGGCCTCGGCGCGAAAGATGCCGACGGTGGCGTCCACGATCGAGCGCAGAAGCGCGGTCTCGACATCGGCGTCCAGGCGGACCGCGGTCTGGCCGCGCAGGGCGACCTCGCGCAGGAGCGCCCGGGCATCGGGCGAGAACCCGTCGGGCGCATCGCCGGACGCGCCGCGCTTCACCATCGCGCGCGCTGTGCCATCCGGGCGACATCGATCACCACGAGATCGTTGGGTTCGACCCGAAGGAGCCCCTCCGAGACCAGTTCCGCGACGACACGGTTCACGCTCTGGCGCGTCCCGCCGATCATCGCCGCGAGCTCGCTCTGGGTGTACGCCCGGCCCAGGCGCACTTCGTCGCGCTGTCCCGGAGCGACCTCGTCGGCCATGCGGGCGAGGCGGCTGGCCAGACGCCCGGCCAGGTCCAGGAAATGAAGCTCCGAGACGTGGACCGTCAGCCGCCGCAGTTCCTGGGCGAGGTTGTGGAGGATGGCCGAGCGGAATGCATCGTTGTTGGCGATCAGGGGTCCGAAGTCCGGCAGGGCGAGGATATAGGTGACCGTCGGCTCGACGGCGATCGCGTCGGCGGACCGAGGTGCGCCGTCGAGCAGCACAAGCTCACCGAACACCTCGCCTGGACCGAGGGTGACGAGGATCGCCTCGTCGCCCTCGAGGGATTCGATCGAGATCTTGGCGCGCCCGGAGGCGATGACGTGCATGGCGTCGCCGGGATCGCCTTCGTGGAAGATCGTCTCGCCGGCCCGGTACCGACGCTGCCGAAGCATCGGGGCGATAGCCGCGAGATCCTCGCCAGCGACTCCTCGGAACAGGCGCGACCGGCCGATGGCCTCGATGACGGCCTCAGTCTCGCTCGCCATCGTGCCGCCAGAACCCAGGTCGGACATGTCGACCGTGTCTCCCTTGAGCGAGCCATGACGTTTCGGTGCTCGCTGGAGTGTATGGCGCGGTCGTCGGCTGTTGCAGGTTTCCGCGCAGCACGATTCCCGGGCAGCGCGGCGCGACGAAAGACGGTCCACGTCCGGGAGCGACCACGGCCTGTCCGTTGCCGGACGTCGGAGGTGTCAGGAACGATCCCAGGTCCCGCGATATCGATCGAGCAGTTGCGTCGTCAGACCGGGTCCGGCGTCGACGAGGCCGAGGAAACCCTTCCGGTCGAGCGCAAGGAGCCGTCCCGCCTCAGCGGCGGTCACCGTTGCCGTTCGCGGCACGGACGACAGCAACCCGATCTCGCCGAACACCTCGCCGGGCCCCATCGTCCGGAGCTCCACCGGCGGTCCGTCGCCGGTCCGTTGCGAGACCGTGAATGTGCCTTCGTCGATGATGTAGAAGCGGTCGGCGGCGGCGCCTTGCTCGATGACAGTCTGTCCGTGACCCACCTCAACGGCCTGGAGGCGCCGGGCCGCCGTCTCGAGCCGAATGGGCAGCACGCCACCGAACACGCTCGCCCGGAGCAGCTCGAGCCCGCGCGGGTCGAGCCCCGAGCCGAGGAGCACGCCAGTCGGTCGAAGGACGACGACCGCGGCGAGCCCAAGGACGATCGAGACGATCGCGATGACACCGAGTGCGGTCGCCACACCGTACCGATCGGCAAGCAGCGGCGCCGCGAACGCTCCGGCGATCGAGGCAAGTGAACCGGGGATCTGCACCATGCCCATCGCGCGACCGCGCTCCTCGTCCGGAACGAGCCGCTGGAGGACGGTCGCCATGATGACGTCGAGGAGAAGCAGCGCCCCGACAGCGATGCCGATCGCGAGCAGCGCCGGCGCGAGGTCGTGGGTCGTGCCAAGCGCCAGCAGACCGACAGCAGCGATGACGGAGCCCCCAGCGATCCCGACGTCGAGTCGTCGGAGGACCACCCAGCCGGCCGCGATACCGGCTGCGATGCCGCCGATGCCGGTCGCGGCATTCAGGTAGCCCGTGGTGGCCTCGCCGGCGCCGAGCGAGTCCACGGCGATCACCACAGTCAGGACGCTGAGTGCACCACCGGCGAAGCTCGTGGCCGTATCCAGCACGACGATCCCCGGAAGTCGGCGCACGATGCTGCCCCAGCCACTGGCGACGGCGGACTGTATCTCAAGAGCGCCCTCCAAGCGGGCCGCGTCCTCGGCTGCTTCGATGAGGGTCCGCCGGCTCGGCAGCGTCGCGAGCATGATCGCCACGAACGCGAAGGAGGCGGCGTTGAGCACGAACGCAGTGGCCAGTCCGCCCACCGCGATGAGCACCCCGGCGATCGCCGGGCCGACGAAGAAGGCGAGGTTGTCGAGCGTCGCCCAGACACTGTTGGCAGGCCCGAGATCCGCCTCGTCATCCACCAGCGACGGCAGGTACGCTCCGATCGCCGGGCCGAAGAAGGTGGCGATGCATGACGCCGCGATGACCACGGCGACGATCGGCAGGACCGGCGCACCGGTCAGGACCAGGATCGCCAGGACGACCTGGAGCGCGCCGCGGCTGATGTCGGTGACGATCAGGACGAGGCGGCGATCGAACCGATCCGCGACGATCCCCGCGGGAACCGACAAGATCAGGTAAGGAAAGATCCGGGCAGCCCCGACGAGTCCCAGGGCCAGCGGGTCGTGGGATTGCTCGTACACGATGATCAGGATCGCGACCAGGTAGAGCCAGTCGCCGATGGATGAGATGAATTCGCCGGCCAGCAGCCGGGCGAGACGTGAGTTCGCGAAGACCCGGCGATAGGCGGTCAGCATCCCGTCACCGGGACATGATGACGCGACCGGGGTGGTGTCGGCGAGTCTCGATCACCCGAGTCGCGTCATCTTCGGAGCGGTTGAGGCGCCACTCGGCCGTAGCCGAGGCGTCACGCGAAAGGTTCGATCAGCGAGTCGTGAAGGACTGGCCCTCGGTGTCGTCCTCATCGTCGATCGCCCGACGCTGATGTGACTGGCCCTCGGTGTCGTCCTCGCCGGTATCGACGGCGCGGCGGCTGAACGACTGGCCCTCGGTGTCGTCCTCATCGTCGGTCGCCCGACGCTGATGTGACTGGCCCTCGGTGTCGTCCTCGCCGGTATCGACGGCGCGGCGGCTGAACGACTGGCCCTCGGTGTCGTCCTCGGATCCCGAGTCGGCGTATTCGCCTGGACGGTGCTTGGTATTCATGACTCGCTCCTGTTCTCGCTGCTCGCCCGATGGATGGAGGGCTTTGGCTGTAGTGTCGGGACGTCGGTGTCGAGTCGCCAGTCCACGTGTGACCGCGATGATGTCGAATGCCGGACACCGATGATGACCGTGTACTCACCGCGATTCAACCCTGGCTCGCGACTTGTCGGACATCCGGCCTGCGGCCGACCTCGACACCCTCGCGCCGGAGGAGGGCGCGCTTGATCTCGAGGCGGTCCTCGCGGCTGCCCCAGGCGTCTCCACCGTAGCCGCCGATCGTGCCGTCCGCGGCGATCACCCGGTGGCACGGGATGATCAGGCCGACCGGGTTTCGGCCGACCGCGCCCCCGACGGCGCGCGCGGCGCGGGGAGCACCGACCCGGCGGGCGATCTCGCCGTAGGAGGCCGTCGAACCGAACGGGATGGCGGCGAACGCGTCGAGGACATGTCGGTCCCAGGCCGGACGGTCCGAGATGTCGATGATCACCGCGGTCGCCACCGGACGACCCGCCAGGAGGGCTTCGAGCACCCCCAGCGCGGCGAGCAGGTCACGGCGTCGGGGATCGTCGGGTTCCGCCTCGGCCAGGGATGCCATCGGTCCGCCAAGGCGGCGGATGAGTCGGGCCTCGAACTCCTCCTCGGTCGTCAGCCAGTCCACGGCGACCACTCCACGCTTCGTCGCAGCCACGAAGAAAGGTCCCCACGGACCGGGCATCGACGTGTGGAGAGCAATCGGATCGGCCACTCGATGAGTCTGGCACACCAGGGCGGGTGATATACTCCTAGGGAGTATGAACACACGACCCCCGACCGCCGTTGAAGTGGCCCTTCCGATCGAGGGGATGACGTGCGCGTCCTGCGTCAATCGCATCGAGCGTTTCCTGGGCAAGACCCCAGGTGTCGAGACCGCATCGGTCAACCTGGCCACCGAGGTGGCGACCATCCGCTACCTGCCCGACGTGGCCGATCGTGCGACCCTTGTCGGCGCCATCGAAGCGGCCGGCTACGACGTTCGCGAGCGGGCCCCCGCCGAGAGCGCGGGGCCGCTGTCGCTGGCGGACGAGGTCTCGCAGGACGATCTCGATCGGGAGCGTGAGGCACGCAGCCTGCTCATCGCCGCGTCGGCGTCGATCGCCGTGGCCATCGGGATCATGGTCCTGATGTTCGGGCCGACCGCGTCGCTCGGCATGACCCAACTCAACCGGATCGCGCTCATCCCGGCGACCTTCATCCAGGTGTGGGCCGGACGTCGCTTCTACCGGCCGGCCTGGCGCGCCGCTCGTCACGGGACGACCAACATGGAGACGCTGGTGGCCGTCGGCACGACCGCAGCGTGGGGCTACAGCGTCGTCGTGACCCTCTGGCCGGAGGTCGTCATGGCCGCCGGCATCGAGCCCGTCACCTACTTCGACTCCTCGACCATCATCATCGGCCTCGTTCTTCTCGGCCGCTGGCTGGAGGCCCGCGCCAAGGTCCGGACCGCCGGCGCCATCCGCCGGCTCGTTGGCTTGAGCCCGAAGACGGCCCGGCTCGTCGCCATCGGCGGCGAGGACCGCGAGGTCGCACTCGAGGCCGTCGCGGTCGGCGACATGTTGCGCGTCCGCCCGGGGGAGATCGTCCCGGTCGACGGTGCGGTCGTCGAAGGCGGTTCGAGCGTCGACCTGTCGATGCTCACCGGGGAGCCGATCCCGGTCGAGGTCGGCCCCGGTGACGAAGTCATCGGCGCGTCGCTCAACGGGACCGGCAGTTTCGTCATGCGCGCGACGCGTGTCGGACGCGACACCGCCCTGGCCCGGATCGCGGACCTCGTCCAGCAGGCCCAGGGCTCCAAGGCCCCGATCGCCCGCCTGGCCGACCGCATCGCCGCGGTCTTCGTGCCGATGGTGCTCGGCCTGGCGGCCCTGACGTTCGTCGTCTGGTTCGTCGCCGGACCCGAGCCGAGCCTGACCTTCGCTCTGACCTCGTTCATCGCGGTCCTCGTCATCGCCTGCCCGTGCGCGATGGGTCTCGCGACGCCGACCGCGATCATGGTCGGCACCGGACGCGGCGCGGAGGCGGGCATCATCATCCGCGGTGGCGAGGCGCTCGAGACCGCCCATCGCGTCACCGCGGTCGTCCTCGACAAGACCGGCACCCTCACGCTCGGGCGGCCCTCAGTCGTGCGCGTCACGCCGGCCGTTGGCCGGTCGGTGGCCGAACTGCTCGACCTCGCCGGTTCGCTCGAGCGCGGCAGTGAGCATCCGCTCGGGGCAGCCATCCGGGCCCGGGCACTCGAGGATGAGCTCGGGTTCGGGACCGTGACGGGCTTCGTCGCGATCGCCGGCGGTGGTGTCGAAGGCATCGTCTGGGCAGCGGACGGGACGGCCCACGCCGTCGTCGTCGGCAACCGGCGACTCGTCGTCGAGCATGGCGTGGACGTGGCGCCCTTCGACGAGGTGGCGACCGCAGCGGAATCCACCGGCGAGACGCTCGCGTTCGTCGCCGTGGACGGCGCCGCGGCTGGCCTCATCGCCCTGGGCGACCCTGTCAAGCCGACAGCCGCCGAAGCCATCCGGGGCCTGGCCGACGCCGGCATCGAGGTCTGGCTGGTCAGTGGCGACGGCCGGCTGACGACCGAAGCCGTCGCGCGCCAGGTCGGCCTCGGTCCCGACCGCGTCGAATCCGAGACACGTCCGGCCGACAAGGCGGCCACCATCGAACGCCTCCAGGCACGCGGACTCGTCGTGGCGATGGTGGGCGACGGCATCAACGATGCCCCGGCGATCGCCCACGCGGATCTCGGCATCGCCATCGGGACGGGCGCGGACGTCGCCATCGAGGCATCGGACGTGACGCTCGTCGGCGGCGACCCGCGTTCCGTGACGGCCGCGATCGACCTGTCCCGCGCGACGATGCGGGTCATCCGCCAGAACCTGTTCTGGGCCTTTGCCTACAACATCGTGCTCATCCCGGTCGCGATGGGCGTCCTGTACCCGGCGTTCGGGATCACGCTCAACCCGGCGATGGCGGCCGGCGCCATGGCACTGTCGTCCGTGTCGGTGGTCATGAACTCGCTCCGCCTCCGTCGTTTCGATCCCCATGGTCGCGGCTTGACATAGGAGCTTCAGATGGACGATCACCCGCACCGCGGCCGGGAGGCGGCTGACCCACGCGACCTCGTCGGACAGTTCGCGCACGAGGTCTCGGTCCCCGTTCGGTTCGCGGACACGGACGCCATGCGTCACGTCAACAACGCGACCTACCTGACCTACTGCGAGATCGCCCGGATCCGATACTGGACCGACGTGACCGGCGAGGGCTTCGCGCGAGGCGACGATGGAGGCGAGAGCCTCATCCTCGCCGAAGCTCGGATCACCTACCGGGCACAGGCGTTCTTCGGCGAGACGATCAGGGTGCAGTCGCGAGCGACCCGGATCGGTCGCTCGTCATTCACCCTCGAACACCGGCTCAGCGCCGGCCTCTCGGGTGAGACGCTGCGCCTCGTGGCGGTCAGCGATTCCGTGCTGGTACGGTACGACTACGCGGCCGAGGCGGCGGTCGCGCTCACGCCAGAACTCGTCGCGGCGATCGAGACTTTCGAGGGCCGGCCGCTGCGCGGTCTGCCGTCGGGGGGCTGAGAGATCCGCTGTGCCCAGGCTCAGGTCGGGCTGATCGCCGCGGCCAGCAGCCAGCCGGCGATCGCGACCGCGATGGCTGCGATGACCAGGAGCAGGAACAGCGCGATCGCGCGACGGGGTCGCCGTGCCGGGATCGGCGAATCATCGGTCCGCTTCGCCGCGTCGGCGCTCTCCTGCTGATCGTCGTCGACGGCGACGGCGACGGCG
>Ga0075026_100000033_pt1 | contig 40858 bp, 37 predicted proteins | sample Str012_2_FD_71392 | JGI IMG/M metagenome (GOLD analysis project Ga0075026, IMG submission 71392) | Freshwater sediment microbial communities in response to fracking from Pennsylvania, USA - Straight Creek_MetaG_SC_2012 | ecosystem: Environmental > Aquatic > Freshwater > Creek > Sediment... | reverse complement strand
CTCGAGGACCTCGCGGTCCCGTCGGTCGAGCGGATCGTCGAGACCGTCAGACGCCGGATGGACGACGCCGCGTGACTGGACCGATCGTCGCCGTCATCGGCATCGGCCGGATGGGGTCGGCCATGGCCGAACGGCTGACCGACCAGGGCGTCACGGTCGTCGTCTACAACCGGACGCCGGAGCGGGCGGCGACCTTGGCCGCGCGGATCGGAGCGAGTGTCGCGGCCACCCCGGCGGAGGCGGCATCGATGGCCGACATCGTCATCTCGATGGTCGCCGATGACGCCGCGGTGCGCGAGCTGTACGAAGGGCCTTTCGGGGTCGCCGCAGGTCTCCGGCCCGGTTCCGTCGCGGTCGACATGAGCACCGTGCTCCCGGCCACGATCCGATCGGTCGCGCCTGCGGTCCGCGCACGGGCTGCCGGGATCCTCGACGCTCCGGTCTCGGGCAGTGTCTCGTCGACTCTCTCAGGCGAGCTTGCGATCATGGTCGGTGGCGATGCCGCGGACCTCGAGCGCGCCCGTCCCGTCCTCGACTGCCTGGCCAAACGGGTCTTCCACCTCGGTCGTCTTGGGACCGGAGCGGCGATGAAGCTCGCCGTCAACACCGTGGTCTTCGGGCTCAACGAGGCCGTCGCAGAGGCGCTCGTCCTCGCAGAGGCTAACGGCATCGACCGCACCCTCGCCTACGACGTTCTCGCGGCGAGCGCCGTGGGCGCCCCGTTCGTCGCCTACAAGCGGGCGGCCTTCCTCGAGCCGGACGCGACGCCCGTCGCCTTCGCGCTGGAACTGGCCGCCAAGGACCTCGGCCTCATCGCCAACCTGGCCGAGGCGTCCGGAAGCGCCATGCCCCAGGCGGCCATCAACCTCGCCACCATCCAGGCGGCAGAGCAGTCGGTCGGGGAACACGCCGACTTCTCGATGGTCGCGAGTCACCTGCGTCAGGAGGGCCGGCGATGACCGATCGGCCATGAGGAGGGCACAGAACAGGAGATCGTCGTCACGGACCGAACCGATCCGACCGAACCGTACACGAGGGAACGATCGATGACCGACCGCATGCTCATCAAGGGTGGGATCGTCCTCACCCAGGACCCGGCGCTCGGCGAGATGGCCGGCGCCGACGTGCTGATCGAGGGCGACAAGATCGCCGCGGTCGGCCACAACCTATCGGCCGACGGCGCACGCACGATCGATGCGGCCGGAGACATCGTCATCCCGGGCTTCATCGACACGCACCGCCACACGTGGGAGACCTCGATCCGGACCTGCGCCCCGGACTTCGCGTTGATCACCTATTTCGGATCCATCCTCGACAAGTTCGCGCCGCACTATCGTCCCGACGATGTCTATGCCGGGAACCTGTGGGGCTCCCTCGAGTGCATCAACGCCGGCATCACGACCCTCGTCGATTGGTCGCACATCATCAATACGCCCGACCATGCCGACGCGGGCATCCGCGGGTTGCAGGAGTCGAAGATCCGGTCCGTCTACGCCTACGGCTTCGGCAACACCTCGCTCGTCGATTGGTGGTTCGGCCCGGATTACACGGGCAGCGTCCTGACCTCGAACGGCCCCGATGCGCGCCGGATCCGGAAGGAGTACTTCAACTCGGACGACGGACGGATCACCATGGCCCTCGCGACCCGCGGGCCCAACTTCTGCAAGCCGGAGGTCGTCCGCCACGACTGGGAGCTGGCCAAGGAGCTCGGGCTGAACATCACCGTCCACGTCGCGATGGACCGTTTCGGCTACACGAAGATGCAGATCACGGGCCTGCGCGACATGGACTTGCTGTACCCGAACACGACCTATGTCCACGCCTCGCATTTCACGGACGAGGAATGGGCCCTCGCCCGCGACTCCGGTGGGAACGTGTCGTTCGCGCCGCAGATCGAGGTCCAGATGGGTCACGGCTGGGCGCCTGCCGTGACAGCGATGTCCTATCACCTTCCGATCGGCCTGTCGTCCGACGTGGCCACGACCGCGCCGTCCGACCAGTTCACCCAGATGCGCTCGATCTTCGGCTCGGAGCGCGGGCGCAAGCACCAGGAGGCCTGGGAGGCGGATCTCGATGGACTGGAGGCCTCTCCGGGCCTCATCACCGCGCGCCAGGTCCTGGGCTGGGCGACCATCGGCGGGGCGCAGGTCGCGGGGATCGCCGACCGGACCGGCTCGCTGACACCCGGAAAGCAGGCGGACATCGTCGTCATCGACGGCTCGGCGGTGAACGTCGCTCCGATCATCGACCCTGTCGGTGCCGTCGTCTGCGCCGCCGACGTCTCGAATGTCAAGACGGTCATGGTGGCCGGCGAGATCCTCAAGGAGGAGTTCCGGCTGAAGGCGTCTCTCGACGCGCCCCGCAGGGCCGTCGAGGGCTCGCGCGACTACCTCCTCTCGAAGTTCGGCGACCCCGAGCCGGGATGGATCGTGAAGGCGACCGCTTAGGCATCTCCCATGGATCCGAGCGTCCGGTCGAGCCGGACGCTCGGCGACGGGGAGCCACTCGGACCGTTGTCCTGACGCGGGGCGCGCGACCGACCCTTGACGGCCTCTTGGGCGCCGCACATCCTCCCGTCATGCCCTCTCTGTTCATCGACGGCCAGTGGCTTCCCTCCGCCGACGGCGCCTGCTCCCCCGTCGTCAACCCGTCCGACGCGACAGTCATCACCGAGGTGGACGTCGCCACCGACGCCCAGGTCCAGGCCGCGATCGCCGCCGCCCGCCACGCTTTCGACACGACCGAATGGCCGCGCCGCCCGACGATCGAGCGGGCGACCCTCCTGGATCGCGTCGCGGGCCTCATCGACCGCGACCAGGAAGAGATGGCTCGCCTCGAGACGCTCAACACCGGCAAGGCGATGCGCGAAAGTCGCTGGGACATCGCCGACGTCGCGCGCGTCTTTCGTTACTACGCCGACCTCGCCGACAAGAACGCCGGCCGCCTGGTCGATCCGGGCAACCCGGACGCTCTGAGCCGGATCGTCTATGAGCCGGTCGGAGTGTGTGGGCTCATCGGGCCGTGGAACTACCCGCTCCTCCAGGTCAGCTGGAAGGTCGCGCCGGCGCTGGCGGCAGGCAACACGATGGTCGTGAAGCCGGCCCAGGTCACGCCGCTGACGGCCATCCACCTGGTGCGCCTGCTCGAGGAAGCCGGTGTCCCGGCCGGGGTCGTCAACCTGGTCCTCGGACCGGGTGGGCGGGTCGGCCAGGCGCTCGCGGACAGCCCGGACGTGGACCTCATCTCGCTGACCGGCGGCCACGAGGCCGGGCAGGCCCTGCTCATCGGGGCGGCCGTCAACTTCAAGAAGGTCGCCCTCGAGATGGGCGGCAAGAGCCCGAATATCGTCTTCGACGACGCCGACTTCGAGACGGCCGTGGACAACGCGGTGACAGCGGCGTTCACCCACTCCGGCCAGGTCTGCTCGGCCGGATCGCGGGCGATCGTCCAGGACACGATCTACGAACGATTCGTGACCGAGGTTGGCCGGCGCGCGGATGCGATCCGGCTCGGGCACGGGACGGACGACGCGACCGAGACCGGCGCGCTCATCAGCGCCGATCATCGGGCCAAGGTCGAGGCGTTCGTCGCCGGCGCGATCGCCGCCGGCGCCAGGCTCGTCGCCGGCGGCCACCGGCCGACCGAACCCGACCTCCAGGCCGGATTCTTCTATCGCCCGACGGTCTTCGCCGATGTCGACCCGGGAATGCGGATCGTCCGCGAGGAAGTGTTCGGCCCCGTCCTCACCATCGAGCGGTTCGCGACCGAGGACGAGGCGATCGCCCTCGCCAACGACACGACCTACGGTCTGGCGGGCGCGGTCTGGACCGCCGACGCCGGCCGGGCGCAGCGTGTGGCGGCACGCCTCCGGCACGGGACGATCTGGATCAACGACTACAACACCTACCTGCCACAGGCCGAGTGGGGCGGCTTCAAGATGTCGGGGATCGGGCGCGAGCTCGGACCATCCGGCCTTGACGAATACCGCGAGGCCAAGCACATCTGGCAGAACACGCGCCCGGGACCAACGGGCTGGTTCGGGGGCTGATACTGGCGCGCGAAGAGAATCGACGATGGGCGCGCGCCAGCAAAGTCGTGCCTCGGAGTCTCGGTTTCGTGCGCGGGGCTCGAATCCGGCCTGTCGAGCGGCGAAACTGAGTGTCGACAACGGGACGTCGAAGAGACGCATGCCGTCGTCCACGCTGATCGGGCGCCTTCGGTCCGCGACTCGACTCTGAGACGACAGGCCCGGTTCGGTCCCGGACCCCCAACCGGTCCGCGACTGACAGTCGTGCCTCGGAGTCTCGGTTCCACACCGCAGGCGGCTGAATCGAGAGGCGCCTCGGGGACCGAGGCGCCTCTGCGTCTGCGAGACATGAGAGTTCGACTGGACCTGGCTTACTCCGCCGGGATCTCCGAGTGGATGGCGTCGAGGTCGACGCCCTGGCTTCGGCGAACGAGGCGCGCCACCACGTACAGGAGCGCCGCCGCGCCGTAGACGACGCCGAGGAAGGTGATCGACTTGGTGTTGCTGACCCCGATCCCGTAGAGCGGGTCCTTCAGCCAGAGGCCGACCGTCCAGGCCAGGATGATCGAGGTGATCAGCCCGGCGCCGCTGATGACGAGCTTCAGGTGGGCGACCGGCGAGTTATCGAAGATCTTCGGCTTGTACCACGGCAGGATGGCCGCGGCAACAGAGCTGCCGAGGAAGGTCACAGCGATGACCAGCGTGGCATCCAGGGTCAAGGCCCTGAAGTCCGCCGAGTAGGCGTAGATGACGCTCACCACGACCGCCGGGATCATGATGTAGAGCAGGGCGATGATCGGCACCGCGCGACGCTCGGACACCTGGGCGGCGTGGTCGGGCAGGACCCGGTCGAACGCCGCGGCGAAGATCATCCGGGTGGATGAGAGGAACAGCGTCCCCGACCAGCCCAGGAACCACACGCCGAAGAGCACGACCATGCCGATCTGGAACAGCGAGTTGTCGATGAGGTACGACGCCAGCAGCGGCGGATAGCTCCAGATCGGGACCACCGGCACCGTCGTCGTGTAGCCGTAGAAGTATTGGATGAAGTTGACATTCGTGGCGTTGAAGAACAACCAGCCGAATGTGTGCGCGGCGAGAAGGATGAACGCGAGCGCCAGACCAGCGGTGATCCAGATGCCGCCGAGCATGCCGCGCAGGACCTTGCGGAAATCACCCGAGCCGCGGACCTCGCCGTAGAGCGTGGAGCCCCAGTTCGGGTACAGGATCCAGAAGAGCATGAAGGGGATCATCGCCAGGGTCGCCGTCAGCGTCGCCCCGAGATCCGTGCCAAGGTCGAACGGATCGAGTGAGCCCGTGAAGGCCGGATCCGGAGCCGGGAGAGCGGCTGCAGCGATCGTCTTGTCGTAGGCGCCGGAGACCCCGAACAGGTTCAAGTTCGCCCGGTCGAAGGCGACCTTGAAGTCGGCCTGGTTCGAGGTCAGCATCAACACGAACATGATGGCGAGGCCGATCAGCCCGAGATACAGGCACCACTTCTGGATCCGCGCATAGCCGGCCATGCCGAGCGCGACGAGGGCGGACGTCAGGATGATGGTGACGATCGAGACGAACAGGATGCCGTTCCCCGAGCCGAAGAACGTCAGGGCGTCGGATGACTTGACCAGCGCCGCGAGCGGCTGGAAGAACTCGATGTTGAGGATCGCGCCATAGATCGGCGCCCACATGGCGAGGATGAACCACCAACCGGTGGCGGCCAGGACGAAGCCGATGCCGCCATTGAGCCGGCCGATGATGCCGCCGACGATCACGCCGACGATGGCCGCGCCGATCGCGACCGTGTCGCCCATCGCAAGGGCGTTCGACACCAGGAAGAAGCCGATGCCGCCGACGACCGCGCCGGTCAGCGTGCCCGGGATCCCGTCGAGGACCCGGCTCTGCCAGATGTAGTCTCCACCGGCCCGCGGCATCGCCGCGATGAGACCAGCGTAGGCGACGGCCAGGAACGTGACTGCGACGGCAGCCAGGACGATCGACAGGATCGGGTTCGCGCCGGGCACGTACGCGAAGACCGCCAGGCTGTAGAACATGCCCAGCGTGACAAGGTTGACCGACATGAACGAGTAAGTGAACGCGTCGAACCCCGACCAGCCCTTGACCAGGCCGGTCGCGTTCCTGAGGAACAGTGATGGGGCCGCGCTCGAGCCGGGGACGGATGCCATGCTTCCTCCTCTCGACGAACCGATGGACCGATCAGCCGTTGATCAGCAGATAGCGCTTCACCGTTCCCTTCTTCGAATCGAGATCGACGATGGCCGCCTGGAGCACGCCGTCCTCGTACGAGCTGCCGGGATTGACCGCCAGGGTGGGACCGAGCTTGACCGCGCCCTTCCCTTCATGGATGTGACCGTGGAGCGACAGCGGCGGAGCGTACGCGAGGATCGACTCGCGGACCGCCCTTGAGCCGACGGGGATCAGCGCCTGTCCGCCCGACACGTAGTTCATGTCGGCGTCGAGCTTCGGGGCGTTGTCGAGATTGGAGCCGTACGGCGGCGCGTGGAAGTTGAAGATCGCGCGATGGGGGTCGGCGACCGACGCGACGAGACCGTCGATGCGTTCGCGGAGTTCGGGCTCCGGGAGCTCGCGGTAGGTGTTCCACGGCGTCGGATTGGCGTAGCCGGTCGAGACGAGGGTGAAGCCGTCGAGCTCGATCGTATTGCCCTCGCCGAGCTCGAGGAGCTCTGCGCGCTCGATGATCTCGTCCATCTCGAAGATGTCGTCGTTGGCGGGCGACACGATGCAGCGGATGCCTGTGCCGGCCAATCGCTCGTCGCCGAGGGCCATCCAGCGCTCCACGTTGTCGAGCATGACCGCCTGGAACCGGGCGTCGACCAGCGCTGAGTCGGCGGCCCAGGCGTCCACATCGTCACGGGTCAGGCGGACGGGGTAATAGCCGCGGTCGCTGATCCGCTTCTCCATCGCGCGGAGCTCCTCATCCGTGGTCAGCACATGGTGCTGGCCCTGGAGCTCCAGTTCCCAGTTCGAGCCATCGGCGACGATCGGGACCATCGCCTTGCCGGTCATGTCGCCACCCATGATCAGGACATCCGCCTTGTGGAACTTGCCGGCGTTGAGGAACTTGCGCCAGCAGACCTCTGAGCCGTGGATATCCGTGGCGAAGAAGATCCGCATCAGTTGTGCCCCATCTCCTCGGGATCCTGGTACCACGCCTGGCGCTCGCCGACCTTCGACCGGAGCTTCCAGCGGGTGGATTTCGGGGCATCGAGGATGGCGGCCCGCAGCGCTGCAACCTGCGCGCCCGGCTCGAACAGGACGTCCCGACCGTTGTTGAGATCGAGGTCCTCGGGGACGAGCTCGACCGCCAGGTACTGATCGAGCGTGTCGAGGTTGCCGGTGACCGTCCGCCACCAGCCCCAGTCGTTCGACGTGAACGACAGGAGCCGGGGCACGTTGATGGCGCCCTGCCCGAGACGTGCATCGGGCGCGCCATCGTCCTGGGCGAGCGGGTGCTCCGCCAGCAGGACGAGCGCATCGAGCACGTCCTTCCGATTGATCTTGACGATCTGGAGTTTCGACAGCAGGAGTTCGGCGAGCGGCAGGGTCGGCGTCGATTTGGACAGGCGGTCGCTGAATTCGAAACGGTGGCACATCTCGAGGCTGTCCACCAGGACGTCCACCGGACGGCTGCGCGGGACATCCACGAAGTAGGCCTGCTTGCCGCCGAACAGCGCGTTGTGGCGCTTGTCGGCCGTGTAGCCCTCCTTGGCCAGGAGGTCGTAGAAGGCGCCGCGGTCCTTCCCCCGGGTCGCGAAGTCGAGGTCCACTTCGACCCGCCTCGTCCGTGCAGGCCAGTCCGGCGCGTGAGCCCGGATGGCCATGCCGCCCATCAGCCGGACGAGCAGACCGCGCTTGTCGGCGAGGTCCACGATCCGCATCGATTCGGCGAGCGGGTCCTGGAGCGTCTGTGCGTCGCGGGGCTCGCCTGGATCAGCGGTCATCGACCGTCCCTCCGATCGGCACCCGAGGGGCCCTGGGTGCCTGATGGTCAGCGAGTATAGGACCGGCCGTTCACACGACGTTGATGAATCCGCACCATCCTCTTGACGCCCGCACGAGCGCGGGCGTCCAATGCGCACGGAGGCCGCGCGACGGCCCTCCGCGTCGTCCACACTGTCGGCCGGACGGAGGCGGGGGACCATCCGAGGAAGAGGAGGTCCTCGGCGTTTCCGGTCTGGGTATCGACATCGCACTGGAGGATGGATGTTGTCTAGTCATCGCTCGGTGACCCGTGTTGCGGGTCTCCTGACCATCGCCGCTCTCGCGTTCGCGGCCTGTTCATCGTCGGGAGCCTCGACGGCTCCGTCGGCGGCCGCATCAGTGGCCGCGCCATCGGTCGCGGCCCCGTCAGCGGCCCCGTCGGCGGCCGCATCCACCGCGGCATCGGCGGCCCCGTCGGCCGCGTCCATGGACACCCTGATCGCCGCCGCCAAGGCTGAAGGCGGTCTGACCACCATCGCGCTCCCGCGCGACTGGTGCAACTACGGAGCCGCCATCGACGGCTTCACCGCGAAATACGGGATCCCGATCAATGGCCTGAACCCGGGTGGTGGCTCGAAGGACGAGCTGGCCGCGATCACCGCGAACAAGAACAATCCCGGACCGGCCGCGCCGGACGTCGTCGACGTCGGGCTCGCGTTCGGCCCCCAGGGCGTTGCCCAGGGCCTCTTCCAGCCGTATAAGGTCGCGACCTGGGACACGATCCCGGATTCGGCCAAATCGGCCGACGGCATGTGGTATGGCGACTACTTCGGCGTCATGTCGTTCGAAGTCAACACCAAGGTCGTGACCACCGTCCCGAAGGACTGGCCCGACCTCCTCAAGCCGGACTACAAGAAGATGGTCGCACTGGCCGGTGACCCGCTTGCGTCGAACCAGGCCCAGTCCGCCGTGTGGGCGTCCGGGCTCTCGTCGAACGGCGGCAACCTCGACAGCGTCAAGGAAGGCCTCGACTTCTTCAAGAAGCTCAGCGATGCCGGCAACTTCGTCCCGGTCATCGCAAGCACGGCCACCGTCGCAAGCGGCAACACGCCGGTCCGCCTCGCCTGGACCTATAACGGCCTGGCCGACAAGGACAGCCTCAAGGGCAACCCCCCGATCGAAGTCGTCGTCCCGACGTCCGGCCGCTTCGGCGGGATGTACGTCCAGGCGATCAGCGCATATGCCCCGCATCCGAACGCTGCCAAGCTGTGGATGGAATACCTGTACTCCGACGTAGGCCAGAACATCTGGCTGAGCGGGTACTGCAACCCGATCCGCTACGACGACATGGCAGCCAAGAACACCCTCGATCCGGCCGCGCTCGCGAAGCTGCCCGAATCGAAGGGGACAGTGCTGCCGACATTGGCCCAGATCACGGCCGCCTCGAAGGCGATCACCGCTGGCTGGCCGACCGTCGTCGGCGTGACAGTCACCAAGTAACGTCGATATCGTCGACGAAGACTGAGTGGTAGCGCGGTGACAGACGCCGTTCTGCCTCGAGTCGACCAGGGCGCGCCCACGGCGCGTCCTGGTCGGCGATTCTCCTGGTCCTGGCTCGGACTCGTCCCGTTCTTCGCGTTCGCGGGCGCATTCCTGATCATCCCGACGTTCTATCTGGTGAACGGCAGCTTCCACACAGAGGATGGGGCGTTCACGCTCCAGAACTACGCCGACCTGGCCGACCCGACGATCATCGGCGCATTCCAGGCGAGCATCGAGATCAGCGCCGTGACCGCGATCATCGGCGGGATCTTCGGCTTCCTGCTCGCCTACGCGGTCATCCGCGGCGGTCTGCCGAGCATCCTCGGCGCGGCGCTGATGACCTTCTCGGGCGTCGCCTCCAACTTCGCAGGCGTCCCCCTTGCCCTTGCATTCACGTTCACCCTCGGCGTCAGCGGGCTCATCACGATCCTGCTGCAGCCTCTCGGGATCGACCTGGCGCGCGGCGACTTCAGCATCTACTCGAAGATCGGGCTGGAGATCTGCTACCTCTATTTCCAGTTCCCGCTGATGGTCCTGATCATGGCCCCGGCCATCCAGGGCCTGAAGGCGGAGTGGCGGGAAGCGTCGGAGAACATGGGCGCCAGCACCTTCCAGTACTGGCGGCACATCGCCCTGCCGATCCTGACGCCGACGTTGCTCGGGACGATGATCCTTCTGTTCGGCAACGCCTTCGGCGCCCAGGCGACGGCATACACACTGACCGGTGAACTCAATATCGTGACCCTGCTCCTCACCCGCCAGATCAACGGCGACGTGCTCAACAACGTCAACCTGGGCTACGCCGTTGGGATGGGGATGGTCGCCGTCATGGGAGTCACGATCCTCGCCTACATCTGGCTCCAGAACCGGGCGGCGAGGTGGCAGCGATGACACGGCTCGCGTGGTGGATCGTCTTCATCATCGGGGCGCTCTACTTCCTGGTCCCCCTGCTCGCGACGTTCATCTTCTCGCTCGGTCAACCGATCGGCCCCAAGGCAGCGCCACCGTCGTTCGAGTTCTATGGCGAGGTCCTGACCAGTCCGTTGTTCTGGAAGAGCCTCGGCTACTCGTTCGTCATCGGCATCGTGACGATCATCGTCAGCATCAGCCTGCTGATGCCCACGGCCTACTGGGTCAGGCTTCGGGTGCCGCGGGCGCGCCCGTTCGTCGAATTCATCACCCTCCTGCCATTCGTCATCCCGCCGATCATCCTTGTCTTCGGGCTGATCCAGACGTTCAGCCAGAATTTCGTGCCCCTGACCCACACGGACTTCGGCAGCAATGTCCTCCTTGTGGCGGCCTATACCGTGCTGTCGTTCCCGTACATGTATCGCGCCATCGACACCGGCCTGCAGGCCACAGACGTCCGGAGCCTGACCGAGGCGGCCCAGAGCCTTGGGGCGGGTTGGTTCCGGATCCTCGTGTTCGTGATCCTGCCGAACCTCCGCGTCGCTGTCCTCAGCGGAGCGTTCCTCACGCTCGCGATCGTGATCGGCGAATTCACGATCGCTTCGTTCCTGGCGCGGCCGGCCTTCGGTCCATACCTGTACCTGCTGGGCTCGAACAGGGCCTATGAGCCGGCTGCAGTCACGATCATCAGCTTCGGGTTGACCTGGCTGGCGATGATCATGATCGCGTTCATCGGCCGTGGCGGCCGAGCCCGCGTGGCCGTCAACCGGGTTCACTAGGAGGTCGGCGACCAACGATGGCATTCCTGACCCTGACGTCGATCCAGAAGCTGTTTCCGGGCGGTGTCGCTGCCGTCGCGGACTTCAACCTCGACGTCGCACGCGGCGAGTTCGTGTCGTTCCTCGGCCCATCGGGCTGCGGGAAGACGACCACCCTGCGCATGATCGCGGGCTTCGAGAAGCCGACCTCGGGGACGATCACCGTCAACGGCAAGGACATCACCTACACGTCGCCGAACCAGCGCAACGTCGGGATGGTCTTCCAGTCGTACGCCCTGTTCCCGAACATGACGGTCGCCGGCAACATCGGTTTCGGGCTCAAGGTCCGCAAGCGCCCGAAGGCGGAGATCGCCAAGAAGGTCGACGAGCTGATCGAGCTGATGCATCTGCAGGGCCGCGCCGATCGATACCCGTGGCAGATGTCGGGCGGTCAGCAGCAGCGTGTCGCGCTGGCCCGCGCGCTCGCCATCGAACCCCAGGTCCTGCTGCTCGACGAACCGTTGTCGGCCCTTGACGCCAAGATCCGAATCGTCCTGCGCAAGGAGATCCGGAGCATCCAGCGCCAGCTCGGGATCACCACGGTCTACGTCACCCACGACCAGGAAGAGGCGCTGTCGCTGTCGGATCGGGTGGTGGTCATGAACGAGGGCCACATCGAGCAGATCGGCGTGCCGTCGGAGATCTACAACTTCCCGACGACCGCGTTCGTGGCGTCGTTCGTCGGCACACTCAACCTGGTCTCGGCGGGCGTCATCGACGCTGCTGCGGGTCGCGTGTCCGTCGCCGGTCAGGAGATCCGGACCAACCGGGCGATCTCCAGTGCGGCTTCGGGCGACATCGTGACCCTGGCCCTCCGGCCGGAGGGGATCGCGCTCGGCGACGGGCCGGACGGCTCGAACCGGATCCACGGCACGATCGACGACATCAACTTCCTCGGTTCGATCGTGCGCATCCGGCTCCACCTCAACGACGGAGCGGGCGGCAAGGCGCCAACGACCATCGCGCTCGACACGTTCAACGAGCCCCACCTGATGGTGCCCACAGTCGGCGCCGACGTCGCGGTCTCGTTCCCGCGCGAGGCCTGCTTCGTGCTCGGTGCGTCGCGCGACAGCGGCGTTGCATCCGAGGATGTCGGCGCGAAGGTGTGACCGTCCGGCTCGACGGCATCGACCTCGTCATCTTCGACAAGGACGGGACGATCATCGAGTTCGGCTCGATGTGGAGCGGTTGGGCAGTGGCCATCGCCGACGCCCTGCTGGTCGCGGTCGGCCGGTCCGTGGACGGACCACTGTTCGAGATGCTCGGCTATGACGCCGCGACCGGGGTCGTGCGGCCCGGCGGAGGACTCGCGGCGACTCCGATGGCGAGACTCCGCGAGCGGACCCACGAGGTCCTCGTCCACGAGGGCATCAGCGACGAGGACGCGGAACGAGTGCTCGCCGCGACCTGGCACGCGCCGGACCCGGTCGGCCTGGCGCGACCGCTTGCGGACCTGCCGGCGGTGTTCGCTCGACTCCGTGGCTCAGGTCGGTGCGTTGCGATCGCCACGAGCGACGACCGCGAGCCCACTGAACGGACGCTTGCCGCGTTCGGACTGACCGGATCGATCGACGCGATCGCCTGCGCCGACGACGGGATCCCCGTCAAACCCGCCCCGGACATGGTCCTGTCCCTGTGCGCCGACACCGGGGTCGCACCGGCTCGCACGGCGGTCGTGGGCGATTCGGCCGCCGACCTGCTGATGGCGCGCGCGGCGGGCGCCGGCCTGGCCATCGGCGTCCTGACGGGAGTCGGTGGGCGGGCCGACCTGGCGCCCCACGCCGACCATCTGATCGACTCGATCGACGAGCTCCTGGTCGGCTAGGTCGACCGCACATTCGTGTCCGGGATCGACGGGACGTCGACCGGGCGATCGTCGATGCCGTCATCGCGCTCGCCCACGGACTGCACATCAGCGTGGTCGCCGAGGGCATCGAGACGGAAGGCCAGTTCGAAGCGCTGCGCGAGATGGGCTGCGACATCGGGCAGGGCTACCTGTTCGCCCGGCCACTCCCGGCCGATGCCGCCCAGCGACTGCTGGCGCCGAGCCGCCTGGGGGCGGCCACGCGTGCGGGACGGATGCCGGTGCCGCGTTCGCCGGGGCGCGACCGACACGGGCGCCAGCGCGGTTGCGTGCGGCGAGGGACCGGGCCCGACCCGTCAGCGGGTTGCCCCGCCGCCGTCGTCCCTAGCTCCGACCGCCCATCAGGCGAAGCATGAACAGGAACAGGTTGATGAAGTCCAGGTAGAGCTGGAGCGCACCGACGACGGCCGCCTTCTCCATCGAGCCGAGTCGAGCCGCGAGGTCGCCCGACTGGATCCGCTGGACGTCGTAGGCGGTCAGGGCCGTGAACAACCCGACCCCGACGATCGAGATGAGCCAGGTCACGGCGCTGCTCTGGAGGAACAGGTTCAGGACCATCGCCACGACGAGGCCGATGAGGGCCATGAACAGCATCCCGCTGAGCGCGGCCAGCGAGCGCTTGGTGACGTGGCCGTAGATGGCCGCGGCACCGAACATCGCCGAGGCGCTCAGGAATGCGGTCACGACGGATCCGGTCGTGTAGCTCGACACGATCAACCCGATGGTGATACCGAGCGTTGCCGCGTAGACGAAGAAGAGGGCGAGTGCCGCCGAGGCGCTGATCCGGTTGATCGCGCCGGCGATGACCATGACGATGCCCAGTTGGGCGATGAAGAGCAGGAAGAAGTTGCCCTCCGCGAAGGCGAGAAGCTTCGGGTTGCTCTGGACGACATAGGCGACGCCGGCCGTCAGCAGCAGGCCCGCGAACATCCACATGAACGCCTGCGTCAGGAACGCGTTCGCCAGGCGGGCGTCCGGCGTGACGCCCAGCGCCGACGGCGCGGCGCCGACGCCGCGCACGACCTGAGAAGGAGGAGCCGTCGGGTTCGCGGCGTAGGGAGACCGGAGCTGGTCCGGGTTCGGGAGTTGGTTCTGTGTCATCGCTCGGCGCCCTCCAGGCTCTCGTTCCTCACCACATCAGGCCGGCGTCGCGCGGATCCCACCGCTCGGCCAGCAAGGTCACTTTCACGTCGTGGTCCACCACCGATTCGGTCTGCTCCTTCACCTGGGCGATCATCGACCCGGCGTAGGGGCAGAACGGGGTGGTCAGGATCATCTTCACCTCGGTCGAATCGGGGCCGAGGACGATCTGCTTGATGAGGGCGAGTTCGACCACATTCATCCCGATCTCCGGGTCCACCACGGCGCGCAGCGCGTCGAGGATCGCGAGCTCGGTCGCTCGGCGGGTGGGATCGAACGCGGCGGCGTCCGCGGACGGGGTTTCGGGCGAGGTCGCCGTCTGATCGGTCATGGTCGCCTAATCCTAGCATCACGCTCGGATATGACCAGCAAAGTGGCCGACGCGCGCTCGGCCGACCCGGATCCGCGAGTGTGTCAGGTCGCGACCGGGGCTCCCGTGCCGACGACGATGCCGGGAACGCGGTACTGGGCGGGCAGGCCGGCCGCCTCCACATCCGTGAAGCCCGGTCCGGTGAGCGTGCCGTCCGCCTCGAAGAACTCCGCGTAGCGCTCGCGCTGGTCCGCGGCATAGACATAGGCGGCCGCGATGCCGAGGACGCGCAGCTCCGGATGGTCCTTGAGGATCCGGGTCAGGTCGTAGCCGTTGGCGCGCAGCTCGAGCAGCTGGCGGACGGTGATCCTCGAGCCGTAGCAGAACGGCTCGCCGTTCATGACAAGAGAATCCTGCTGGACCCATTTGATGGTCATCCGCTCAGCCGCCCTTGTACAGGAGCTGGAGCAGGGCGTTCTTCTTGCGGGCGTCGCCGGCGATCCGGCGGTGCCAGCGATAGCGCTCGATGGCGGCGTCGAGCGCGGCATTCGCCAGGGGGAGTTCGCCCGGCGCCAGGACACTCGGGAAGGCGGTCCGCAAGCCCTCGCAGAGGCCGATCACGTCGTCCATCGGGGTGAAGCGGCGGCGGTAGAGCGGCGCGGTCCATTCGGCGTATTCGCGGGAGTGGCCGGTGTCGCCGGTCTCGACGCAGAACGCGACCCGTTCCGTCAGTAGCGCGGCGTCGCGCAGGAGCTGGCGGAGGCCATCCTCGTCGTGGCGGGTCCCGATGGTCGAGTCCCTGTCCATCGCGACGCGCAGGGCGCGAGCCGCCAGCCGTTCCGCGTTCGCCCGGATACGCGTGGCGGCGTCCGGGAAGCCGGCGGTGCGGTCGGGCGGTGGGAGACCGAGGCTCGGGTGACTCATGATGGGGCGAGTCTAGCGTGCGGCATTGGGCGCCGCCACACCGCACCGAGTGGCGCGGACTGCACGTCAGCGGGATCGCCAAGTGAATGGCCTTGTGTCACGAAAGCCCGGTCGCCGATGACGGAGAAGGAGCCGCGAAGATCCCGGTGCCACGGCTACGATGACGGCGTGACCGACATCGACCGCGCTGTGACCCCGGCCACCGACGCCGCCGATCCCGCGCCCGTGTCGCCGGCACCCGGCGAGCAGCGCCGTCTCGCCCACCCGCCATCCGACCGATTCCGCGTGGAGTCGAGTGCCGAAGTCGTCCCGGGCCCCGACCCGTCCGCCTCGGTCGCCCGGGGAGCGGTCGTCGCCATCACGGTGGCCTTCGTCGGTGCCGGCACCCTCGTCGTGCTGGGTGCTGTCGCGACGATCACGACTGGCCTGATCGTCGTCGCCGGGGCGATCGGCTTCGCCGTCGCGGTCGCGCTCCAGCTCGGAGCGGGCGGCCATCTCTCGCGCGGACAACGGATCGTGCTTGCCGTCGCGCTGACCCTCGCGTCAGTCGCGCTCGGTCAGCTCGGCATCTGGCGATACGCGTTGACGGAAGGCGGGGTTCTGCCATTGATCGACTACATGGGCGAGGTCTTCGGACCGCTCGTGGTCGTCGAATTCGTCGTCGGCGCCGTCGTCGCGTGGCTGGCCGCCCGATGAGCCGGGATATCCGATTGCGCCGACCGACGGAGGCCGACCATCCGATCCTGGTCGCGCAGGTCGACGACTGGTGGGGCGGCCGCAGGCTCCATCAGATCTTTCCGCGACTGTGGCTCCAGCATTTCACCGGGACATCGTGGGTCGCGGAGGATGACGAGGGCCGGCTCATCGGCTTCCTCGTCGGGTTCATCAGCCCCGACCGACCCGGCGAGGCCTATATCCACATGGTCGCGACGAGCCCGAACAAGCGCGGCGCCGGACTCGGCCGCACGCTCTACGAGCGGTTCTTCGAGGACGCCCGGGCGAAGGGCGCGCACCGGGTGACGGCCATCACCTGGCCCGGTAATCGGACCTCGGTCGCGTTCCACCGGGCGATGGGCTTCACGCCGGCCGACGGACCGGGCACCCAGAACCTGTACGGCACGCCCGCCTACCCCGACTACGACGCCGAGGGCGACGACCGGGCGGTCTTCAGCCTGGAGATCTGACCGCCGCCGGGGTCAGCTGCTCGCGCAGCAAGCGCCCGAACCTGGTCGCCCGCTCCCCCACCGGGACGGCATCGACCCACCGCTCCAGCAGGGCCTCGCCCTCGGCGTAGACGAAGATGTAGGTTCGCCAGAGCGGATGCTCGATGAATTCGAGGCGCTTCTCCGCCTTGGCCGGCGAAACGCGGCCGACGTCGCGCACGTAGGCGACAACCTCGTCGTGCGAATGCCCATGGACATGTCGGAGGAGGGCGGCGTTGCCGCCGATCGAGGCCAGGGTCACTCGGTGGGCCTCGATGGCTGCCGCTCGCTCGGCGGTCGCACGCGCGGCGGCCGGATCCCTGGCCACCGCGAGGGCCGCCCGCTCGAAGAGTTCAACGAGAAGCTCGGCATGCTGGTCCGCAGGCAGCGCGAACTGGAGACCGAGGTCGCCCAGGCCCTCGCTGATCAGACAGTCCGGCGTGTTGATGAGCAGGATCGATGATTCAAGGCGGCCCTGGCGGTCGACCAGCTCCGCCTCCTTCGAGGCGTGCTCGAGATGGTGACCCGGGTATGCCTCGTGTGCGACGAGGCGGGGGAGGCTCGATGCCCGAACGGGCAGGTCCGTGTTGACGTCGATCCTGGAGCGCCGGCCGCCCTGGAACCAGTTGTAGGCGCTCCACGGCTGGTCGCGCACGAGCGAGACACGCACGTCCTCGCCCGCAGGCAGTGCGAACTGGGCGGCTGCTGCCTGGCGGAACCGGGCGACGAGCCAGTCGAGAACGGTTGGAAGCCGGTCCACCGGGATCTCGAGGGCCGCGTCCCACTCGGCCAGCCGATCGGCGAACGATCCGTCGCCCGGGAGGAGCTCATCGATCCGGGCGCCGGCGGCGTCGAACTGGTCGTCGGCTATCCAGGCCGGCGTGTGGTCGAAGCAGCGGGTGACGTACTCGAGATACGGCAAGGTCTCGCCGGCGAGGGCCGCGGCCTGCGTCTCGAGCGCCACGAGCTGGACGTCGAGGTAGGCGCGGCGGTCAGCTTCGGAGACCTCGGATCGGAGCCGCAGACGGAGTGCCGCGGCGTCGTCCCGGAGCCGCTCGGGCGCGGCGAGTTGCTCCATGTCGACCTGGCCCTTGAGTGCTGCGGGGCCGAAATAGCCGTCAACGAGCCCCGGGATGTGCTGCTCGAGCCGCAACGCCAGGAGGATGTAGTCGCGGGCGACAGGATCGGGAGCCGGGACCATCCTGGTGCCACCGACCGCCGGGACCAGCGTGTCCGTCATCGCTGCATCTTCTCCGGGCGCGGTGCCCGCGGCGCGTCGTGGTCGAGATGCTCATCGGCTCGGCGGCGGGCCTCGGCGAGCCGCTCGGCCAGGGCTGGATCCGTCGGCAAGCCTGACCGGTCGGGCGCACGATCCTGCCCGGGTGACGACCCGGACCCCACTCCGCCGGATTCGCCGACGAAAGGCATGCCCTGGCGCTCCACGGCGTCGAGGCTCATCCGCAGCGCCGCCGTCTTCTGTTCGGCGACCTCGCGGACGTAGGCCGCCTCCTCATCGGGTGTCATCGCCCGGCCGCGGACGATGCCTTTCGGCTTGCCGACCATGAGCCAGGCGAGGTGGTAGCGGTCCATGCTCCCCCACGCGGTCGCGAGCAGGTCGTCGGAACGCTGGAGCCACACCTGGAGCGATGACAACGATGGGTTGGCCTGGAGTCGTTCGCCCTCCATGATGAGGGCGCGGTTCGCTCCGATGAAGTCGTCGCGCGTCACGATGCGTCGCCGCCGGCGAGGATCATCGACTCGCGATCCGCCCGCGCCCGACGCGTCCACTGACCAGGCCGTCCGTCGCCGATCGGCGAGCCCTCGAACCGTGTCACCGGCAGGACACCCGCCACGCTCGACGACAGGAACGCCTCATCGGCGGTCGCAAAGTCCGCGAGCGTGAGCCGGCCCTCGACCGGTCGGAGGCCGACTCGCGCTCCCCACGCAAGCAGCCACGACCGGGTCGTCCCGGGCAGGATCGCGCAGTCGAGTGAAGGAGTGGCGAGGTCCGTCCCGCGCACGAGGAAGATGTTGGCCGTCGTGCCTTCGGACAGGCAGTCGTCGATGGTCAGGAAGAGCGCGTCGTCGGCGCCCGCGCGGCGGGCTTCGAGGCGAGCGAACACATAGTCGGCGCGGGAGATCGTCTTGAGCGTGACCAGCGGGTTCGTCGGGTCACGGCGAACCGCTGAGGCGACGAGGTGGAGGCCGCGCTCCAGGTGGTCGGCAGGTGCCGGGACGACGGGCCACGCCTGGATGGCGATTGTCGGCGCGACGACCTCGACCGGCGGGAGGAGGCCGCGACCGCGGAACGGGCCGCGCGAGGCGGTGATCCGGACGGACGCGTCACCGGTCGGGCCGTCGAGACCGTCGGCCGCAAGGAGCGCGGCGATGCCGGCGGTCAGCTGGGCGTCGAGATCCGCCGAAAGCTCGATGTCGAGTCCGGCCGCAGATCGGTGGAGCCGGGCGACATGCTCGGCCAGCTCGGTCGGGCGAGCGCCGCGGACCCGCAGTGTCTCGAAGACGCCGTCGCCGAGCTGGAAGCCGCGGTCGAAGACGGAGATATGGAGCTCGTCGGCGGGCAGCAGGCGGCCGTCGACCCAGACGTGACCGGGCCGGGGCGGGTCGCTCATCAGGCCTCGACTCCGCCGATCGCGCCGAGCGGACCGCGCGCCTTGGTGACCGTCTCGTCCCACTCGGCCGCCGGGTCGCTCTTCCAGGTGATCCCACCCCCGACATGGAGAGTGAGGAGCTGCCCGTCCGCGACGAAGGTTCGGATGACGATGCTCGTCTGCATCGCCCCGTCCGGCCCGATCCAGCCGATGGCGCCGGTGTACGGGCCGCGTCGGACGGGCTCGAGCCCTTCCAGGATCTCCATCGCCCGGATCTTCGGCGCGCCGGTGATCGAGCCGCCCGGGAACGATGCCGCCAGGAGATCGAAGGCGTCGCGTCCCGGGGCAAGGACGCCCGTCACGGTGGACACCAGGTGCTGGACCGCGGCGGTCCGCTCGAGCCGGCACAGGCGCGGCACGCGGACGCTCCCCGGGCGACAGACGCGACCGAGGTCGTTGCGCAGGACGTCCACGATCATCACGTTCTCGGCGTGGTCCTTGGCGCTCGACAGGAGGTCGCGCGCAAGAGCCCGGTCCGTCGCGGCATCGCGGCCACGCGGGCGCGTCCCCTTGATCGGGTCGGTCTTGACGACGCCGGTGGCATCGACCGCCAGGAACGGCTCAGGCGAGGCCGACAGCAGCGCCCTCGGCCGCCCTGTCAGCTGCCCGCTGCCGAGGTCGAGATAGGCGGAGAAGAGCGATGGATCCCCGGTCCGGAGACGCCGGTAGAGCGGCCACGGGTCGCCGTCGAACGGGGCCTCGAGGCGCCGCGTCAGGTTGGCCTGGTACAGGTCGCCGAGGGCGATGTGCTCGCGGATCGCGTTCACGCCTGCCTCGTAGGCTCGGCGGTCGAGACCGGAGTGGAAGACGACCGGCCCGGCGGGCATCGCCTCGTGCTGGCCGGCGCCGTTCCGCCCGGGAGTGGTCAGACGGGCGTGGACGTCGTCGAGCCGACGTGCGAGCCGCCGCCCGTCGCCGTCGAGCGCCCGGCCGCCGATCCAGGCATGGCCCGTCCGCCTGTCCCACGCCACCACCCAATCGTGCAGCGCGAGCCGGAGCGGCGGCAGGTCCTGGTCAGCCTGGGCGAGGGCGGGCAGTCGCTCGAGGACCGCGCCGATGTCATAGCCGACGAAGCCGACCAGGCCGCCGAGGAACGGCGGCGCATCCGCCGGAATGAGGACCGTCCGATCGAGACGCGCCGCCAGGCGTCGCGCAACCGCGAACGGGTCGGGACCGGCCGCCGGCGATTCGAGGACCGCGACCGGATCGGCCGTCAGGTACGTCCAGCGGGCGTTGCGACCGGGACGGGCGCTCTCGAGGAGGACCAGTCCGGGCAGGTCGCGGAAGGCCTCGGCGGCGTCGATCGGGCGGGTCGCGGCCACGCGGTCCGGCAGGCGTCGAAGCCGGATCGGGGCCCGGGAGCTCGGGGTCGGGATCATCGTGCCGATGATACGGCCGGCCTTGCGCGGGCAACGAGCGCGGTCCCGTGGCGCGCGGCTAGCATCGCTTCGATGCGCACGCGAGACCTCGGGATCGTCATCGGGCGGGGCCGGCCAGGGCCGGGCAACGCCATCACGGACGTGGCCGGCGTGCACGTCGGCCACACGACGATCGTCGAAGGGGACGGACCGCTGGTCGTCGGCGAGGGGCCAGTGCGAACCGGGGTGACGGTCGTCGTGCCGCGCGGGCGGGACGGCTGGAACGAACCGGTCTATGCCGGCTGCCACCGGCTCAACGGCAACGGCGAGATGACCGGCCTCGAGTGGGTCCGCGAGTCCGGCACGCTGACCACACCGGTGGCGATCACCAACACCCACAGCGTCGGAGTCGTGCGAGACGCGCTCGTCGAGGCGTGGGTCGAGGGCACGGATGCCCAGACGGCCCACTGGTCGCTGCCGGTCGTGGGCGAGACACACGACGGCCTCCTCAACGACATCAACGGATTCCACGTTCGCCCGGAGCATCTGCGGGCGGCGCTGGCCGTCGCCGAAGGCGGCCCCGTCGCCGAGGGAAACGTCGGCGGCGGGACGGGGATGGTCTGTCACGAATTCAAGGGCGGGATCGGGACCGCGTCTCGGGTCATCCCGGACGATCGCGGCGGTTACACGGTCGGTGCGCTGGTCCAGGCCAACTACGGCAAGCGTGCCTGGTTGCGCGTCGATGGTGTGCCGGTCGGCTCGGAGATCGGGGTCGACGAATTGCCGAGCCCATACGACGCGGGTAGCTCGTCGAAGCGCGCACTGCCTCCCGCCGGGTCGGGATCGATCATCGTCGTGATCGCGACGGACGCGCCGGTATTGCCGCACCAGTGCGAGCGGCTTGCCCAGCGGGCCGGCCTCGGGATCGCGCGCGCCGGTGGCACCGGCGGGCATCTGAGCGGTGACCTGTTCATCGCCTTCGGAACCGGCAACCGCCTGCCGCCCGACGACGAGGATCGCCCTACCGCCCGCGTCCTCGACGTCCGGAGCGTCGGGAACGGCACGATCGATGCGCTGTTCGACGGGGTCATCGAGGCGACCGAGGAGGCGATCGTCAACGCCCTCGTCGCCGCGGAGACGATGACAGGACGCGATGGGATCACGGCGCACGCGCTACCCCACGCCCGGTTGCTGGAGATCATGACGCGGTACGGGCGGGGGCCGCGGGCGGTCTGAGCCGCGGCCCATTTCCACCAGCGAATTCCGACCGGTCTCTGGCAGCGCTCATTGCCGATCGAGCGTGGAGCAGTCCATTCGAGCCCTGCCGACACGCAGACGCCGACCGCTACCCGCCCGCCAAGGGCCGGAGGCAAGACGGGGCGCATGCGCGGGTCTCCAAGCCGCAGAGATCTGGGCGGCGGCGGCCGATTCCTGACAGATGCGCGTCACGCGAGCCTTCGTCCGGTGGCACGACCGCCGACACGTCGGCCGACGCGACGCCCACGCTCGGCGTCAGATGTTGCGACCGTGATGCGGTGACATCCGCTCACCACCCGAACCGTTCGGCAGGATTCCCCTGACCGGCGCTCGAATGGTGAGCCTCTGCCAGAAACCGGCACCACGGACCTTCGGGGCCCCGCGGAACGGGGCCCCGCCCCGTCGCTCAGCCGGCAGCCACCGGCGTGGGCTTCTCGATCGGCACGCCGATGAGGCTGCCGTACTCGGTCCACGACCCGTCGTAGTTCCGGACCCGGCTGTAGCCGAGCAGCTCATGGAGCACGAACCACGAATGGCTCGAGCGCTCGCCGATCCGGCAGTACGCGATGATGTCCTTGTCGGGCGTGATGCCCCTGGCCTCGTACAGCGTCGCGAGGTCCTCTGCGTCTTTGAAGGTGCCGTCCTCCTTGACCGTCTGGGCCCATGGGATCGACGCGGCACCGGGGATGTGACCGGCGCGCTGGGCGGTCTCGCTCATGCCGGGAGGCGCGATGATCTCGCCGTTGTACTCGGCGGGAGAGCGCACGTCGACGAGCGCCAGCCCGGGGTCGCCGAGGCGCGGCAGGATGTCGTCGCGGAAGGCGCGCAGGCTGAAGTCTGCCTCGGGCAGCCGGTAGCCGGTCGGCACGAACGACGGCACGTCGACCGACAGTGCCAGGCCGTTGTCCAGCCAGTACTTGCGCCCGCCGTTGAGGATGCGGACGTCGTCGTGCCCGTACAGCTTCAGCTGCCAGTAGGCCCACGCGGCGAACCAGTTGTTGTTGTCGCCGTACAGGATGATCGTCGTGTCCGGCCCGATGCCCGACTCGGACAGCAGCGCGCTGAAATCCTCACGGCCGGCGATGTCGCGGCGGATGCCGTCGGCCAGCTGGCTCGTCCAGTTCCAGGCGGCGGCGCCCGGCAGGTGGCTCTGCTCGTAGGCGGTCGTGTCGACGTCGACCTCGACGAAGCGGACGTTCGGATCATCCAGATGGGCGAGCGCCCACTGGCTGTCGACCAGGGCGTTCTCGTTGGCGTAGGTGTGATGGCTCATGTCGGGTTCCTTCCTGAACGGATGACTGGGACGCTGGATCGGGTCTGGGTCGCGGCTCCGGTGGTCTCAGCCGCCCGACGTCGGTCGGTCGCGGCGGCTGAACTCGGCCAGCCGCTCGGTACACGACGCTGCGGCTCGAGCGGCCTGGCGGACGATCCACGGATCCACCCGGCTCGAATCCTCGATGGTCAGGGTCGGCCCGAGCGGACCGTCCTCGACGACGATGCCGGAGCTGTTCCGGTAGTCGGCCATCCAGTTGACCTGCAGCTGGAGCGCCACGTCGGTCACGACGGAGCCGGAGAACCACCAGTCGAGATAGGTCGCGTTGAGCCGATCGACGATGTCGGCGAGACGGGCCGGGACCCCACGTTCGAGACGCGCGAGCAGGTCGATGACGCGCACGGTCGTGAACGGGTCGCCGGCCTCCGCGATGGTCGGCGGCGTGACGACAGGATCGGGCATCCCGGACGGTGCCGGCCGGAGCGGTCCGAGTCCGATGGCGGTTCGAGTCTGGGGCGCGAGGGCGGCGTCGGTCACGTGGTCGGTCATCTCCGACTGGTCCACTAGGGATTAGCGAGTCTACCGCAGCGACGGGCGGTGGGTCCAGAGCCGCCGGTCGTTCGGTGGATTGCAAAAGGGGGACCGGACTTCGCCGGGTACCCACGCCAGGGGCATGCGACGTGTGTGCCACGAGCGTCGGCGTGCGAACGAACCTTCACCTTCCCGATATCGCATGTCCACGCGGATGCGGCATGCTTGCTTCACCGGGCAGAGCGCTCGGCGGCGACCTGCGCAGTGCGGCTCGTCAGAGCGCACCGCCACACGAGCAGCATGACGACGATGGACTCCGATCCGATCCCGACCGAACCGACCACCGACCCCGAGCCACCGGTCACGGCACCTGTCGTGCCCGGCCCCTCCCTGGTCTCGGAGTCAACGGCGGCCGGCCGCGGACGCGGTTCGAAGCTCCGTCGCGCAGCCATCGGTCTCGCGCTGGTGGTGACGTTCGGCGTCGGGATCGGGGTCGGACGTCTGGATCTGCCCGCCTTGGGTGGCTTCGGATCGACGACCCCGGCTCCGGGCACCTCGGCGCCGGACTTCGGGCTCATCCGGGAAGCCTGGGACATCCTCCATACCAAGTATGTCGGCGCGAGCAGCCTCGACAACAGCAAGCTCATCTACGGCGCCATCAACGGCATGACCCAGGCGGTCGGCGATACCGGCCATACGACCTTCATGACGCCCCAGGAACGCGCCCAGCGATCGAACGACCTGTCCGGCAAGTTCGTCGGCATCGGCGTTCGCATCGACACCGCCAAGGACGGCCTGCCGCTGGTGGTCGGCGTCTTCAAGGGCAGCCCCGCCGCGGGAGCCGGCATCCTCGTCGGTGACGAGCTCGTCGCGGTGGACGGCAAGCCGACGACGGGCCACACGAATGACGATATCGTCGGCTGGGTTCGCGGCGCAGCGGGTACGACGGTGAAGTTGACGGTCAGGCAGGGTGCCGACGGGACGCCGCGGGACGTCAGCATGGTTCGGGCGGAAGTCGCGACCAACCCGGTCAACTGGGCGATCGTCCCGGGCACCCACACCGCGTTGATCCGACTCGACCAGTTCTCGCAGGGTGCTGCCGACGCGCTCAAGGCGGCCCTCGGCGACATCAAGACGGCCGGGGCGGACCGTCTCGTGCTCGATCTTCGCGGCAATCCGGGCGGCTACGTCAACGAAGCCGACGCTGTCGCGAGCCAGTTCCTCAAGACGGGTGTCGTCTTCATCGAGCGCGACGCGCAGGGCAACGAGACCAAGCACAACGTCACCGCGGGCGGACTCGCGACGGACCTGCCCCTGGTCGTCCTCGTGGACGGCGGGACGGCAAGTTCCTCGGAGATCGTCTCGGGCGCCTTGCAGGACGCCCGGCGTGCCCAGCTCGTCGGCATCAAGACGTACGGGACCGGGACGGTCCTCGGCGAGTTCCCGCTGTCGGACGGGTCCGCCCTTCGAGTCGGCACGGTCGAGTGGCTGACCCCGGGCGGTCGCCAGATCTGGCACCAGGGAATCACCCCGGATGTCATCGTCGAGCGCGCCAGCACCATCGCCCCGATCGACCCGGATCAGGTCAGCACGATGACGCCCGCGCAGATCGCCGCGCTGACGGATCCCCAGCTCGCCCGAGCGTTGACCCTCGTCACCGCGATCACCGCGACAGGCAGCTGATCCCGACCCGCGGCGCCAAGACGGCGCGATCCGTCAGCTCGCCAGTGACCGCCAGCGCCAGGTCATCTCGGCGATGAGCGGCCGGCCGGGCAGGACGATCGTCGGGTCGGTGTTGACCGCGTCCGGCGGCGCGGTCTGCGGTTCGACGCAGATGGCGTCCTCAGGGACGGTGTAGACGACCCACGCCGTGCAGTCGGAATCGATCGTCAGCTCGAGGAACCCCGGCCAGCGCACGATGGGTGGGCGGCGAAGGTCGATGAAGCAGTCGTCCCATGGTCCCGCGCCGGGTTCGACGGCCTTGTCCGTGGCGATGCCGGCGCCGTCGCGCACCAGCAACGCGCCGGCGTCCAGGTCGAGTTCGAGCTCGCCGTCCACACCTTGGAGCCGGCGCCGGAAATAGGGGTGCCAGCCGATCGAGGCCGGCATCGGCTCGTCGACGTGGAGCTCCAGTCGACAGGCAAGCGATCCCGCCCGGAGGTCGAACCGCTGGATCGCACGGCCACGGAACGGCCAGTCCGGTCCCAGGTCCGTCCCGATCGTCGCCTCGCCGATCAGCACCCACGGGCGCTCGAGGACCGTGCCGTGGATGGCGTGCGGCGGCAGGCCGAGCGGCAACCGGTGCTCGACCCCGTCGAACGTCAGGATCCCGTCGCGCACCCGCCCAGCGAACGGCACCATCGGGAACGAGCCCCAGGCGATCGGCCCGGATCCGGCGGTCTTGAGGATCTCGCGCCCGTCGATCACGAGCGACGCCAGCCGCCCGCCTGCCACGAGGTCGACGACCGCCGCCGCCCCGGGCGCCGTCAGCGCGAGTCGCTCCGGGCCGCCACCGTCCTCCGGCAGCCCGACCGTCAGCCGCCCGCCACCGGCCGCCGAGGCCGAGGGGAGCGCGGCGCCCTTGGCGACCAGTTCGTTCACCGGTGGCGTCGTGCGGAAGACCTGCTGGTCGAACCCGACCAGGATCCCGCCGATCGACGGGCCGAGACCGGAGCCCTTCTTCTTCGTCACGCACCCAGTCTAGCGGCGCGTCAGGTCGCCTCCGCGGCAGGTGCCAATGGCTCCGGGACGACAACGTCGTCCGGTCCAGGAAGGTCGGCGAGCGGCGGGTCGTCGGTCGGCGTGCCCCCGTCCTGTCCGATCCGTCGCCTCAGTCGATCTGCCCCGATCCCGACGCCGATGAGGATCAGCCCCTCGACGAGCAGCGCGGCCGAGGTCGAGTTCGACAGGTAGGCGATGTTGAAGTCTGTCAGCGCGACGATCAGGCCGAGCGCGGCGGCGTAGATGTACGACGTCGCGTCGCGCCGGAACGCCCGCTCGACGAGGACCGCCGACAGGATGAGCACGGCGATGTCGCCGATGAACGGCTCGAGCACGCGCGCATAACCGCCATCGGCCGACGGTGCCGACCGGCTGATCGACGTCGACAACCCGATGACCGCGAGGAGGCCTGCCCAGAACCGGGTGACGGCGGCGCGGCTCGCGGCGGTCGGGTCCGAGGCGCGACCGGCGCCGCGCGCCTCGGCCAGACCCAGCAGCCCCATCCCGGACGCGACCAGGAGCCACCACGCCGCCGACGCGACGACAAGGAGGATCGGATCGGGTCCGGACGACGTTGCCGCTCCCGTGATGTCGGAGACGTTCTCGGGGAAGATCGTGACCTGCAGCCAGACCAGGAGCGACCCTGCGAGGGCGGTCAGCGGCGCGAGCAGGCCGATCTGCGTGAGCGCCGAGGGATGGAGAAGTCGATAGACGACCGCGACAAGAACGACGGCGGTCGACACCAGGACGCCGGCCAGCGGCCATGCGATCGAGCCGCCCGACACGAGGGCGATGGCGGCTCCGGAGACATATCCGAGCGCGACGAGGAGGACCACCCCGGCCGCTCGCGACGAGCGCGCACCACCGAGGCGAAGTCGCATGGCGATGCCCGTCAGGACCGCCGCGGCCGCCAGGCCAAGGATTCCGATGGTCAGACTCGGATCGCCGGCGGGTGCCGCCGTGGTGGCCATGAAGGCGCTCCAGGCGGCGAGGACGAAGCCACCGCCGAGGTACCCGAAGACCTCCGCGACCTGGACGCTCGGACCGAACATCCGCGACGAGGCTGGGACGGATGCGTCCTCGACCGACGGCGGCGTCACGGCCGGGGACTCGGGCTGGGTCGCCTCCGCGGCACGGAGCCGGTCGCCCATCTCCTGATCGATGAGGCCGGCCGCCTCCCAACCCGCGATGTGCTCGGCTGCAGTGCTCATCTGCGTATCCCTCGTTGCGTACCAAGGTGACGACTGTGCACCGCGGGTGTTACACGGCCGTCGCGGGTTCATCGATGAGGTCGCTGATCCGCAGGGCAAGCGTGAGGTCGAAGATCACGCGCGGATCGCCGAGATCCACCGCGAGCAGCTCGGAGATCCGTCGCAATCGGTAGACGACCGTGTTGACGTGAACGAAGCACCGTGCGGCGACGCGTCGCTGGACGCGGTCCTCCTCGATGTACGCCCGGAGGGTCCGCACGAGGTCGCCGCCGTGGAGCCGGTCGTACGCGGTCAGCGGGCCGAGCGTTCGGCTGGCGAAGGCGTCGAGGTCGTCGCGCGAGCTCGCGCGCAGGAGCAGCCCGTACGGTCCGAGCTCGTCAGTGGTCACGATCGCGCCGCGTCGCCCGAGACGGGTCATGAGTTCGACCGCTTCGCGCGCGTGCCGATACGCCGGGGCATAGTCGTCCGGGCGGGAGCAGCGGTCCGCGATGCCGATGGCGGCTGTCGTCATCCCGGGCACGTTCGCGGCGACGCCATCGATGAGGGAGCGGAGGTCCGTGGCGAGGGACCTGGCATCGCTACCCGCCGGGCGACCCGGGACTGCGAGCACGACGATCGCGCCGCCGTGCCAGACCGCGATGTCCTGTGGGTCCCGCGTGGCCAGGTGGTCGTGGACGACGTCCATGATGGGACGCTGCTCCCCGACCCCGCCAGTCGGCTCGATGCCATCCAGGCCGATCACGAGAAGATCGCGCGGTCTCGCCAGGTCGTACCCGAGCCGCGCCGCCCGCGCTGCGATGGCGTCCTCATCGACGTACGAGCCGACCAGGAGGTCTGTCACGGCCTCGCCGCGCAGGCGCGACTCCACCTCGACCGCGGCCCGCAGCTTGGCGAACTCGAGCGCGACCCCGGTCGTGGCCACATCCACGAGCGCTCGGTCGATCGGTCCCAGGTCGTCGTCCGCCGACAGCACGAGGTGACCGACCACCTCCGGCCCCATCCGCACCGCGACGGCATACGGCCCGCGGTCGGGGACGCCCCAGCCGCCGTCGGCTGCACCCAGCAGCGCCCGCCAGTCGTTGCCGCCGCCCGGTGCCGCGCCCGCGATCAGGCGGTGGAGATGGTCCTGGATGACGACGCGTCGTTCGAGGTGGTCGGCCAGGACCTGCGCGATCCCGGCCGGCCCCCCGTCGAGCAGGACCTGTTCGGCCAGCCGCTGCTGGACCGTCAGGGATCGGGTGAGTGCCCGGTTCGTCTCCGCGAGCTCGCGACCGAGGCGCACCTCGTTCTCGAACCGGCGAGCATGGTCGATGGCGATCGCGGCGTGGCCTGCGAAGGCGGCCAGCAGGTCGGCGGCGCCCGGCGCGAAACGGTGCCCGCCAGACCAGGCGTGGACGTTGATCGAGCCGATCGCGTCGCCGCGGAAGATGAGCGGCGCACACATGACGGCACCGAAATGGAACCGCTCGAGGCCTGGGGCACGATGCTCGTAGGCCGCATAGTCGTCGACGACCACCGCCTGGCGCGTCAGGATCGCCTGCGTCGAGATCCCCTCACCGAAGGCCATCTCGTATTCGAGCATGTCGGGCGGGAAGTTCCAGACCGCCGCGACCGCGAGCCTTTCCGTCTCCCGGTCCCACAGCAGCATGTCCCCGCTGTCGCCGCCAAGGAGCGTGGTGGCGTCACGGACGATCGATCCGAGGACGGTATCGAGCTCGAGAGATTCGGCCACGCGTCGTGCGGTCGCGAGGAGTTGCTCGAGCTGGACCGCGAGGTCGGTCATCCGGAACTCTGTCGTTGGTCGTGCACCACAACGAGTCTAGCGGAACGTTGGTGACTGAAACCATACGGTCGGGAATGCTCCGCTGCTACCGTGTCCGGGACCAGCCATCGTCCCTGGAGGGCCACCTTGGGCACGTCACCGGACGTCCTCGTCGTCGGCGGCGGGGTCGTCGGAGCCGCGACGGCATACCACCTCGCACGTCGCGGCGTGGCGGTCACCCTGCTCGAGGCGGACCGGCTCGCGTCCGGAGCCACCGGCCGCAACCTCGGGTTCATCTGGCTCCACACCCGCCGGACGGGGCCGGAACTCGACCTGGTCATGGCCACCCGGACCGGGCTCGAGACGCTGCCCGACGAGCTCGGCGAGGATTTCGGCCTGCGGACCAACGGGGGGATGATCTATGCGCTGACCGAGGCGCAGGCCATCGTCATGCGCGAGTTCGTGGCGTCACGCGTCGCCGATGGCGTCCCGATGGAATACCTCAGTGGCGACGAGGCGCGCCGGCTGGCCCCGATCCTGCCCGACACGGTGGTCGCCGCCTCGTTCTGCCCGCTCGACGCCCAGATGGATCCGCGCCGCTACGTCCGCGCCTTCGCCAACGCGGCGCAACGGGCCGGCGCGACGATCGTCGAGGGGGCTGCGGTCCGCACGCTCCACGTCACGGGCCGGCACATCACCCGGGTCGAGACGGACCGCGGTCCGATCACGGCCGGGCAGGTCGTCCTGGCCGCCGGCGCCTGGACACCGTCCCTCGGTGCCCAGATCGGCCTCGACACCCCGATCCACCCGATGCGCCTCCAGATCGTCCAGACGGAGCCGATGCCGCCGCGCCTCGAGGTCCTCCTGTACGGCCCGGCTGCGGTCAAGCAGTATTCGATCTTCCAGGAGCTGCCGTCGTTCCGGCCGGAGACGTTCGCGACCGCCCTGGAGGACCGATCGGGGCTGGCGTTGCTCGAGTCGGCCTGCCAGAGCGCGGACGGCTCGTACCTGCTCGGCTGCGCGATGGACTATCCGGGCTTCGACTGGCAGCCGGACCTGGCCGGCGTCTCGCTCGTCTCGGACGGCCTGCGGGCGTCGATCCCGGAACTCCGGGCGGCCCACTTCGCGCGGGCCTGGGCCGGCATCCTGCCGTTCACCACGGACAACCTGCCGATCATCGGCCGACCGATCGCTTTCGACGACCTGATCGTCGCGGCGGGCCACGTCTTCGGCAACGGCGCGGGCCCGACGACCGGCCGGCTCGTGGCCGACCTCTATTGCGGGAGCGCGCCCGCGCTCGACATGACGCCGTTCCTTCCGGACCGGCCTAGCCTTCGACCCGTGGCGGAAGGGAGCGTCTGGTGACCGTCGCAGCACCGTCTGAACGCCGCATCGCGTTCATCAATCCGTTCGGGACGGCGGCCTACGACACCATCATCGAGGAGACGCTGGTCCCGTACGCGGCGACCAACACACTCGTCCACGTCGTCCACCTCGAAGGCGTCCCGGCCAACATCGACTACTACTACCCGATGCACCTGATGCAGCTGGCGATCTTCGACGAAGTGCGCCGGCTTGAGGAGGCCGGCTACGACGCCGTCGTCGTCGGCTGCTGCTACGACCCGGGCGTCCGCGTCGCCCGCGAGCTCGTCGACATCCCGGTCGTCGGGCCGCTGGAGGCCGCGATGAACCACGCCTCCTACTTCGGCCACTCGTTCACGATCGTGACCGACCACCAGAAGGCCCGGCCGTGGCTCGAGGATCTCGTCCGGATCCACGGCGCCGGCAACTGCCGCGGGGTCCGCACCATCGACTGGTATGTGACCGACATGATCGAGGATACGACCGCGGTCGCGGACGACGCCGCGGCAGCCTGCCTCCAGGCGCTCAAGGACGACCAGGCCGAAGTCGTCATCCTCGGCTGCACGATCATCGGCGGCTGCCTCGAGCGCGAGATCATGACGACCGGCAGGCATCGCGACCTGCCGATCCTGAACCCGAACCTGCTCGCCCTGAAGGCTGCCGAAACGCTGGCCGACCTCCATCGGATGGGCAAGTACACCATCAGCCGGGTCGGGCTCTACCAGCGCCACGAACAGCACGACCGGGTCGAGGCCGCCGAGGTCCGCCGCCGGTGGTACCTCGCGGACCGTGGCGCCGCGGTCGGGGCCGAGAGCGACCGATGACGATCGGCGTGACCGCGACCTTGGCCGTCTCGGACATCGCGGAGCGAGTGGCGCGCGACTACCTCGGCCTCCGGCCGGGCGAGCGGTTCGCGATCATCGTCGATGACCGAACCGACCCGGAGATCCCGCGTGAGCTGGCCCGCGCGGCGCGGACCCTCGGCGCGGACCCGGTCGTGGTGTCGTTCCCGCCACGAGCACGGAGCGGCGCGGAACCGCCGGCCTCGGCGGCGGCGGCGATGGCCGCCGCCGATGTCGTGCTGTGCGCCGCCAGCACGTCCCTGTATCACACGACGGCCAAGGCGGCGGCGCAGCGGGCGGGCGTCCGCGGCGACTTCAACGCCCCGTACCGCGGAGACGCCTGGCGCTCCGGAGCGATGACCGCAGACTTCATGGCCATCCGGGAACGCGCCGAGCGACTGGCTGCACTCTGGCGCGGGACGCGCGAGATCCGCATCACTTCCCCGGCCGGCACGTATCTGCGAGCGACGGTGGAGGGGCGGGAGCCGATGGCCTGGCTGACCGGGATCTGCCGCAACCCGGGCGAAGTGTCGGCACTCCCCGGCGGCGAAGTGTCACTGCCGCCGGTCGAGGGCACCGCCGAGGGCGTCGTCGTCTGGGAGCGGGTCGCCTCGGACCTGGGCACGCTCGACGGCCCGGTCACGATCACGGTCCGTGCCGGCCGCGCGGTCGGGATCGAGGGTGGCGCATCGGCACAGCGCCTCCGGGCGATCGTCGCCTCGGTCGTCGACGCGGACAACATCGGCGAGATCGGCATCGGCCTCAACCCGGCCGCCCGGATCGCCGACGAGATCACCGAGGCCAAGAAGGCGTTCGGGACGGTCCACGTCGCCCTCGGCGATTCGGCCAACGAGTACGGTGGGCTGGTCGACTGCGACGTCCACCTGGATGGCATGGTCATGGCGCCGACGATCGAGTTCGACGGCATCGCGGTCGTCGTCGCCGGGCGTCACGTGTACGACGACATGCCATGAGCGTCGAGCCCGCCACGGCCACCGACGCGACCGCCGCGCCTCGGATCGTGACGCCTTACCCGGGACCCCGCGCCCAGGCCGTCATCGATCGGATGCGCGCAGTCGAGGGATCCGGGCCGCGCACGGGTGGGCCGGACGCGCCGCTCGTCGTCGCGGAGGCGCACGGTTCGGTCATCGTCGATCCGGACGGCAACCGGTTCGTGGACCTTGGCGCGAGCTTCGCCGCGACCACGATCGGCCACAGCCACCCGGCCGTCGTGGCCGCGATCCGCGACCAGGCCGGCCGCGCCGCGCACGTCTCGTCCGCCGCCGTCAGCGAGGCACGCGTCGCGTTCCAGGAGGCGCTCATCGACATCGCACCTGCCGGCCTCGACCGCGTGCTCCTGGGCCTGACGGGGTCCGACGCCAACGACACCGCGCTCAAGCTGGCGCGCACGGCGACCGGACGGCAGGAGGTCATCGCCTTCTCGGGCGGCTACTTCGGGCGCGGCAGCGGGGTCATCGGCCTGGCCGGCAAGGCCTCCGTCCGGGCCGCGGTCGGGCGCGACGTCGATGCCCACTTCCTGCCCTACCCGTATCCCTATCGCTGGCCGCTCGGTCCCGGCGCGGCGGCCGGCGACGGCGCCCTCGCGCTCGTGCGCCATGCGCTGGAGGACCCGGCATCCGGGTTCGGGCCGATAGCGGCCATCGTCGTCGAGCCCGTCCAGGGCAGCGGCGGCGTGGTCATCCCGCCGGACGGGTTCCTGGCCGGTCTGCGCGAGCTGTGCGACCGCCATGGCGTCGTCCTGGTCTTCGACGAGATCCAATCGGGTTTCGGACGGACCGGGCGGACCTGGGCCGCCGAGCACTGGAACGTCGTCCCGGATCTGATGACGGTCGGCAAGGGGATCGGCGGCGGGCAGGCCGTGTCCGCGGTCCTCGGCCGGACCGCGTTCACGAGCCACTGGTCACCGGGCGCTCACACCACGACGTTCATGGGCAACGCGGTCAACCTGGCCGCCGGGCTCGCGGCCATCGGTGTCATGCGCGACGAAGGGCTGGAGGCCCGTTCCGCATCGCTCGGAGCACAGGTCCTGGAAAGGCTCAGTGCGGTATCGGCGCGCGACGGACACGTCGGCGAGGTGCGCGGACTCGGCCTGTTCGTCGGCATCGAGATCGTCGCGGACCGCGCCACCCGGACGCCGGACGCGAAACGGGCCGCCGAGATCCGGCGCTGGGCGTTCGAGCGGGGCGTGCTGCTCGGCGGCGGCGGCCATCTCGAGAACGTCGTCAAGATCTGCCCGCCGCTGACCATCGACGCCGACCTCCTCGACGCCGCGATCGAACTGACCATCGACGCCATCAGGGGAGCCCGATGACCGACACCGAGACCGCCGTCATCCAGGTCCGGAACTATATCGGCGGTCAGTGGGAACCCGCCGCGTCCGGCGAAACACTCGAGAGCCGCGACCCGGCGACCGGCGGGCTCGTCGCGGTCGCACCACGGTCCCGGGCTGAGGATGCGTTCCGGGCCGTCGCTGCGGCCCGGAACGCGTTCGACGATGGCGCCTGGCCGGCGACCTCGGGCCGCGAGCGTGCGGCGATCCTGTTCGAACTTGCCCGGCTCCTCCGCGGGGAGGCGGAACCACTGTCGCGCCTCGTCGCGACCGAGATGGGCAAGCCCATCCGCTACGTCCGCGAACGCGAGCTCGAACCCGCCATCGACCGAATCCTGTTCTACGCCAGCGCCGCCCGGATGATCCGGGGCGAGGTGACGGCGTCGGCCCCGAGCCACCTGCTCAACTTCATCCTCAGGGAACCGGTCGGCGTGTGCGGGCTGATCACGCCATGGAACGACCCGGTCGACCTGCCGCTGCGCAAGATCGGGGCCGCGATCGCGACGGGCTGCACCTTCGTGCTCAAGCCGGCGAGCGATGCCCCGGCGTCGTCGATGGCGATCTTCGGGCTGCTCGACCGGATCGAGGCCCTGCCCAAGGGCGTCGCGAACGGCATCGTCGGATCGGGCGAGGTCGTCGGCGAGGCGCTCGCCACCGACCCGCGCGTCGACAAGATCAGCTTCACCGGCAGCAGCGAGGTCGGGCGGCGGCTGATGCAGCTCGGCGCGCGGACGTTCAAGCGCGTCTCGCTCGAGGCCGGCGGCAAGGCGCCGGTCATCGTCTTTCCGGACGCCAACCTCGACAAGGCGCTGGACGCGGTGTCGGTCGGGATCTTCCTGTACGCCGGCCAGTCATGCACCGCCGGCAGCCGATTGCTCATCGAGCGCTCGATCCACGACACGTTCGTGGCCGGGCTCATCGAGCGGGCAGAGGCGCTCGTGGTCGGCTCGCCGCTCGACGACGCGACCCAGATCGGCCCGATGGTCTCGCGCCGCCAACTCGATCGCGTCCTCGGCTACGTCGAGCGCGGTCAGGCGGAGGGCGCGAATCTCATCTTCGGGGGCTCGAAGCTCGACGGCGAGTGGGCGGGCGGCCACTACATGGCCCCGACGATCTTCGACGACGTCGATGCGTCGATGTCGATCGCGCGCGAGGAGATCTTCGGCCCGGTCCTGTCGGTCATGTCGTTCGACACGGAGGCCGAGGCACTGGCGCTGGCCAACGACAGCGACTTCGGCCTCGGCAGCGCGGTCTGGACGCGAGACCTCGACCGCGCCATCCGGATGGCCCGGCGGCTGCGGGTCGGCGACGTCTGGGTCAACACGCATTACGTCCGACTGGCGGAGAGCCCGTTCGGTGGGGTCAAGCAGAGCGGCATCGGACGGGAGCTCGGGATGGAAGGCCTGGACGCCTATCTTGAGTCGAAACGCGTCTGCATCGACAGCTCGCCGACCTTCCACATCCGCTGAGGTGACGGCCCGACGGATCGCCCCCGCCGAACGGACGGTCCGCTTCACCTTCGACGGGCGGGCGTTCGAGGGGGTCGAGGGCGAATCACTGGCGGTCGCGCTGCTCGCCGCCGACCGGGTGGTCCTGTCCAGGAGTTTCCGCTTCCACCGACCGCGCGGGCTGATGTGCTCGACCGGGGGGTGCGGTTGGTGCGAGTGCGAGGTCGACGGCGTGCCGAGCGTCCGGTCGTGCCGGGTGCCCGTGCGCGAGGGTCTCGTGGCTCGCGGGGAGCATGCCTGGCCGTCCGTGGAGCACGACCTGCTGTCGGGCGTTGGCTGGTTCTCGCGCTGGATCCCGCCGACGTTCTACCACCATCGTTTCCTGCGGCCGCGCAGCTTGAGGAAGCGGTACCTCGACGTGCTGCGCCGGTTCGGGGGGCGGGGGCGGCTCACGATCGCTGGCCGGGCAGGGGCTCCGCCAGGCCGGCGGACGCAGCGCCTGGACTCGGACGTGCTTGTGGTCGGCGGCGGTCCGGCCGGGGTGGCCGCGGCGACCCGCGCGGCCGAGGCGGGGTCGACGATCATCCTGATCGAGGCGGACCGGTCGGTCGAGCCGCTTGCCGGTGTCCAGGTCCTCGCCGACGTCGCGGCCGTCGGATGGTACGACGGGATGGTGGCGGCGCTCGGCGACGACGCCGCGTACGAGATCACGGCAGGCACCGTCATCGCGGCGACCGGCTCATACGACCGGGTCCCGCTCGTGCCGGGCGCGGATCGGCCGGGGGTCGTGGCGGCACGACTGGTGACGGACCTCATTGCTCGCCACGGCGTGCTGCCCGGGCGACGCGTCCTGCTCGTTGGCGAGGGACCGGATGTCGCGGCCGTGGCCGAGCGGCTCGAGGAAGCGGGCTCTGGGGTCGTCCACGGCCCGATCCCGACCGCGGCCCTCGTGGCGGTCCATGGCCGGCGCCGGGTCACGGGTGCCGTCATCGTGGCGGGTGGCCGGCAACAGCGGATCGCCGTCGACCTCGTCGTCTTCGGCGATCGCAGTCCGAACCTCGACTTCGTGCTCGCGGCCGGCGCCGCCATCGAGCGGCGCGGCGACACGCTCGTGCCCGTCCTCGACGCAGTCGGTCGGACGACGGTCCCGTCCCTGTCGGTCGTCGGATCGGCGACTGGGCGATCAGGGGCGAGCACCAGCGCGGGATCCGGCCCGGCGCCGGCCGACGCCCACGACGACGCGATGGTCTGCTTCTGCGAGGATGTCCGCGCCCACGAGGTCCGCGCGGAGCTCGCCGCGGGTTACACCAACCCCGAACTCGTCAAGCGGCGGACCGGCGCGCTGACCGGGCCGTGCCAGGGCAAGTCGTGCCTCCAGGCGTTCGCCTGCGTGGCCGGCACCGAGAGCGTTCCCACCGCCCGCCCACCGCTCCGGCCCGTCCGTCTCGGCGACCTCGTGCCGCCGCCGTGAGCCGCGTGGGCCTGGGTTCCCTCCTCACCGACAAGCTCCCGCCCCAGGCCGGGATCGTCATCGTCGGGGCGGGCATCGCGGGTCTCGCCTTCGCGCGCGAACTGGTCGCCCGCGGCGTCCACGACATCGTGGTCGTCGATCGTGGCTATCCGGGCGGGGGCGCGACCGGCAGGAACGTCGCGCGGATCCGCGCGATGCAGCTGACCGAGGAGCTGACCCACGTCGCCCTTGCCTGCCAGGCGAAATACGACCGGATGGGCGAGGAGCTCGGCTTCAATGTCCTGTTCTACCGACTCGGCTACGCCTGGGTCCTGTACGAGACCGACGAGGTCGAGCGGATGCGCGCGATCGTCGAGATGCACCATCGGATCGGGGTCGCCAGCCGCCTTCTATCGCCCGACGACACGCTTCGACACATGCCGATCCTGCGCGGCGGCGACCCTGTCGCGGGTGCGGTCCTCAACGACGACGCGATCGTCCACCACGACGCGGTCGTCTGGGCCCACCTCGAGCATCTCGCCACTCATGCCCCGAGCACCGTGCGGATCGTGCCGGACACGACGGTCACGGCCATCGCCCGAGGCGACGCCGGGGTCGAAGCCGTCGAGACGTCGCGCGGTCGGATCGAAACGCGCGCGGTCCTCAACGGTGCGGGCGGCTGGTCGAGCACGCTGAACGCGATGGCCAGCGTCAGCGCCCCGAACCGCCCGCTCCGGCGCGAGGTGCTCGTCACGGCACCGCTCCGGCGGTCGATCGAAGCCGCCATCACCTTCTACCGGCCGAACGAGGGCTGGTTCAACCAGACGCTCCGCGGCGAGATCGTGATGGGTGTCGTTGACCCCGAGGAGCGGCCCGGCGTGAACCAGCGTTCCTCGTGGGAGTTCCTCCGACGGACGGCTGCCCTGATGACCCGCAAGGCGCCCGCGCTCGCCGATGTCGCGGTCATCCGCCAGTGGGCGGGGATGTACGACGTCAGCCCGGACCACCAGCCGCTGGTCGGCCCGACGGCCCAGCTCGACGGCTGGTGGCAGGCGAACGGCTGGAGCGGCCGCGGGATGCTCCTCGGGCCGTATCTCACGGAACTGCTGGCCGAGCGATTCACGACCGGCCGGACTCCTCCCCGCCTCGCCGCCTTCGACCCCGACCGGTTCGCGCCCGACGAGGCGCCCGAGGAGGCATCGGGCGATTACTACGCCCGCTACCGACGCCAGGAGCCGCCGCCCTCTGTGGTGGAACCTCTATCGGGGCGCTGACCGTATCGCAACCACGGCCGGTCACGATGATCCCGGCGCGCGTCCGGGCTGCGCGGACCATCGTCGGTCCGGCCCGCGACGCGCCGGGAGTGCATTTCACCGATGACGACTTCGGCAGCGCGGGCATGGCCGCCTGCAGGATCCTGGATCCGACGCTACTTCCCACGAAGCGGCTGGGCGACAACCCGCTGGCACCTGTTCACGGGTGACGCCGTCTGGCGGCTCAACTGGCCCGGGCCGTCGCTCGAAACGGCCTGCGGCTACACGACCGGGCCCCTCTGGGCGGTCGACGACCTGAGCGTCGCGCGGGTCGAACCCGAATCGCCGTGTCGACTGTGTCTCGGACGTGCGGCCGCGCACGGTCTGGCCGAGACCGACGACCTGGCAGCCGAAGCCTAGAGCAGCTCGCCGCGGCCGACGACCGGCCGGGATCAGCGGCGGCAGTCTGTTCGTGACAACCGCCCGCCAGGTGAACGCTCGTCAGGCGGCTCCCACAGTTCGCCGACGCCCTGCTCGTGGATCGCACCCGACGTGCTCGTGGATCGAGTCAGATGTCCGCCCGACGGTCCATCTGTCAGCCGATCGCTGACGTACGCTCGCTTGATGTGCATGTGACGGTACGCTCGAACGGGCCGGCAGCCGTAGCCTATAGCAGCTCGCCGTGGGCCGACGCGGTGGGCTCGCCATCGCGCGGGCGAGGCTCCTCGCCGGGACCGTAGTCGGGCGTGGCAGTCTGGCCGGCCGGGAGGACCGGGAGCGCGGCTGACGCCGTCCCCTCGATGGCACCGACACCGAACGGCACCCATTTCGACGGGTCCTGGAGACGGTGCGCCTCGGCGTTGCCGCGGCTGTGGATCTCCTGGAAGCCACGCGGTTCGATCCACATGCGCTCGCCCTCGAGCAGTCCGAGGACGCCGGACTGTCCGGGCTCCGGGCGCTCGTGCTGGCAGTACGCACAGGCGAACGAGTCGTGCTTCTTGTAGACCTCGGGCTCTTCGTAGGTCGTGATGTAGCCCTCGTAGTTGCGGAGCACGACCTTGTGGTCGGAGTAGCTGATGAGGTAGTTCGGCATGACCGGGATCTTGCCGCCACCACCGGGAGCGTCGATCACGTAGGTCGGCACGGCGTAGCCCGACGTATGGCCGCGCAGGCCCTCCATGATCTCGAGGCCCTTGCCGACCGGCGTCCGAAAATGGCCGGAGCCCTCGACCAGGTCGCACTGATACAGGTAATACGGCCGGATCCGGTTGGCGACGAGTCTGTGGACGAGCGCACGCTGGATGTGGACGCAGTCGTTGACGCCGGCGAGCAGCACGCTCTGATTGCCGACCGGGAGGCCCGCCTTGGTCAGCTTGTCGACCGCTCGGCTGACTTCGGGGGTGATCTCGTTGGGGTGGTTGAAATGGAGGTTGATCCAGAGCGGGTGGTACCTCTCCAGCACCTCGCACAGCTCGTCGTCGATCCGCTGCGGCAGGAAGACCGGAACGCGGCTGCCGATGCGGATGATCTCGATGTGCGGGATCTCGCGCAGGCCGCGCAGGATCTTCTCGAACAGCTTCGGCGCGAGGGTCAGGCCGTCGCCGCCGGAGATGAGCACGTCGCGGACCTGCGGGGTCCGGCGCAGGTAGTCGAGCTGGGCCTCGTGGTCGCGGCTGTTGAAGTTCTGGGTCGGGTCCCCGACGATCCGGCTCCTGGTGCAGTAACGGCAATAGCTCGCGCACTGGGTCGTGACGAGCATGAGCACCCGGTCCGGGTAGCGATGGACCAGGCCCGGGACCGGGGAGTGGCGGTCCTCGGCCAGCGAGTCGTCCATCATCCCGGTGAACGCGCCGTGCTCGCTCGCGGTCGGGATGACCTGCAGGCGGATCGGGTCGTTCGGGTCGTTCGGGTCGATCAGGCTCATGAAGTACGGTGTGATGTCGACCCGGAACTTGTCGGGAACGGACAGGCCTTCGCGCTCCGCGTCGGTCAGGTCGAGGATCCGCTCGATCTCGGCGAGATCGTTGACCCGGTGGCTGAGCTGCCACCGCCAGTCGTTCCACTGGGCGTCCGGGACGTCCTCCCAGATCGGGGCACGGTGGCTCACTGCCGGGGCGCCGCCGGGGCCGAGGGCGCGCGCGGGATCGGCGAGGTTGACGAACGGCTCCTCGGTCGCGACACGAGCAGCCTCCTGATGGGCTACCGCGGTCTTGATCTCCTGGGCGTCCACGCGGCAAGCCTCCGGTTTCTGGTCAGATTCTCGTCAGGCCCGGGCCTGCGGCCGGCTCCGACGCATAAAGTCTATGCAGTCTGCAAGTCGGCAGATGATAGCGCGCGACAAGTCGGGAGGTCCATAGGCCGGACGTCGGGCCGAATGGCACGGGACCGAGCGGCGGTCGCTCACGTACCCTCGCGGGGAAGGAGCCTGTCCGGCTCCACGTCCGGAGACCCCCGACCGTGCTACCGCGACTGATCCAGGGCGGGATGGGGGCCGGCGTTTCCAGTTGGACCCTGGCTCGCGAAGTCTCCCGTCTGGGACAGCTGGGCGTCGTGTCCGGCACCGCGCTCGATTCGATCCTCGTCCGACGACTGTGGGATGGCGATCCCGGCGGACATGCCCGCCGGGCGATGGCGGCGTTCCCGTCACAAGCCATCGTCACGGCGGTCCTCGCCCG
>Ga0075026_100000032_pt1 | contig 40925 bp, 35 predicted proteins | sample Str012_2_FD_71392 | JGI IMG/M metagenome (GOLD analysis project Ga0075026, IMG submission 71392) | Freshwater sediment microbial communities in response to fracking from Pennsylvania, USA - Straight Creek_MetaG_SC_2012 | ecosystem: Environmental > Aquatic > Freshwater > Creek > Sediment... | reverse complement strand
GGTCACAGCCGCTCGTATCGTTCGACCGGCAGGACGAACACGGTCGCCCCACCGACCTCGACCTCCAGCGGATAGGGCATGAAGAACTCGCCCGGCTCCATGATCGGCGGCATCGGGTTGACGACCTGCGTGCGCGAGGTGCAATTGGTCCGGACGATGCCCATCGCCTCTTCGACGTCGTCGTCCTCGACACCCAGGATGATCGTCGCGTTCGATTGCTTGAGGAATCCTCCCGAGCTCTGCAGCCGGGTGGCACGGAACTCCTTGTCGAGCAGGGCACTGACGAGGGCCCCGGCGTCCTCGTTATGGACGATGGCGACGACGAGTTTCACGCGCGGAGTATCGGTGCCGCGAGCGATGGAGGTCAACGTTGCGATCCGAACGCCCGGGCACGGCGTTCGCGGGGTGTACGATGCGGCAGCCGACGACCCAGTCCGCGTTGCAGGAGTCACCCGTGTCGACCGAAGAACCTTCCGGCGACCCCCGCGCAGCCCTCGTCCGCGCGATCGGATCGGTCGCCCGCAACGGCGACATCGACACGATCCTGGCCGGCATCCTGGCGGCCGCGGCGGAGGCGCTGACGCCGTCGATGGGCGCGATCTTCGTCCAGGATCCGGACCGGCCGGGCATCCACCTGGTCGCTGCCATGGGCATGGACGAGGCGTCGATCGCCCGGCTCGCGACCGAGGTCGCCGACCCGGCTCACCCGTTCGCCACTGCCGCCGCGACGCGCGAGGGTACATTCGACCGGGAGGCAACGACCCCCGATGGCGCCACCTTCATCGGTGCCTACCTGCCGCTCATCGTCTCGGTCGGCGGCGTCGAGGTGACGCTCGGATCGATCGGCTTCGGCTGGCCGGCACCGCGGGTCCTCGACGACGCCGAGCGATCGACCATCGCATCACTGGCGGAACTCGCCGCGGTCGCCATCGATCGCGCGCGCCTGGGCTCGACCGCCGCCGAACGATCCGAGTGGTTCGAGCGGATGGCTCATACGGACCTCCTGACGGGACTCGCCAACGAGCGGACCGTGGGCCGGATCCTCGAACTGGAGCTCGCGCGGGCCGGACGTCAGGGCAGCGAGGTGTCCCTCGCCATGTTCGACATCGACGACTTCCGGGCGACCAACCGCGATGGTGGCAGCGAGGCGGGTGACGATGTCCTCCGCCGGGTCGCCGCGGTCCTCGCTGAATCGGTCCGCCTGGTGGATACCGTCGGGCGCATCGGCGGCGACGAGTTCGTGCTCGTGGCGCCCGGGTCCGCCGGCGCGGTCGTTGCCCAGCGGGTCCTCGACGGGATCGCCGGACTGCCGCCGGTCGGCGGGCGCGCGGTGACGGTGTCGGCCGGGGTCGCGCGATTCCCGGTTGACGGTACCGATGCCCAGACGCTCATCAGCGCGGCGACCGAGGGCCTCGCCCGGGCGCGTGACGCGGGCCGCGGGTCGGTCGGAGTCGGAGCCGCCGCGGAGGGCTGAGCGACCGGACCTCCCCGTCGTCGGTGCGTCGACCTCAGCCAGCCGCGGTCGCCTTGCCCTTGGAGATGACCGGACCCGTCGGCGCGCTGAGGCCCGCTTCCGGTTCCCGGGTCACAGCCAGCACGATGCCCGAGGTCGTCGGCAAGCCGCCCGCGCTGAGCGACGCAGTCCCGGCGCCATCGACCGTGAAGCTGCCGATGTCGGCCGGGACGCCGTCGCCACCGATCACCCAAGCCGTGTACACGGTCGAACCGCTGGTCGGGGCGAGGTCTTGCATGGCGAGAGTCATCCCGCCCGAGGCGCTGATGGCGGCCAGGCCCGTGCCCGGACCGCCGTCAGCGGTCAGCACTGCGGTGAGCGAGCCCGCCTGGCCGGCGACATCGATGACACTCGCGACGGCCTGCTGGTAGCTCTGGGCGGCAGCGAGCTGGTTGCGGAGCAGGAGGTTCCAACCGCCGAGCGCGACGATCGCGACGACGGCCGCGGCGCGGAGTGCCCAGCCGGCCGCACCGATTCGCCCGGTTCGGCGTGCGGCACGCTGCGGGGCGATCGGGGACGGAGTCGGGGCGGATGCGACGGCGACGACCGGGGCGGCTGGAGTCGGGACCGCAGTCGCAGCCTCGGCCGTCGCCGCGGCGCTGGTCTGCGTCGCAGCCTCGGCCGTGGCGGCGGCCATGATCCTGGCCTTCAAGCCGTCCGGCGGCACGGCCACCGGCGCGCTTGCCGCCAGGACCGGCAGCACAGACCCGAGCTCCGCGATCTCCGTGTGGTCCAGCTGGCAGGTCCCCAGGTGCCGACGCACCGCCACCGCCTCGGCGGGTGGGAGGGCGCCGAGGACGAAGGCGCCGGACATCTCGACGACCTCGTCGTGGGTCAGGACGGGCATGGCATCCGGGCCGCTCACGAGGATCCGCCTTCCAGGTTCCGGCGCATGGCAAGCAGGCCGAGCCGCATCCGGCTCTTGACGGTCCCGAGCGGCGTGGCCGTCCGGTCCGCGATCTCCTGCTGGGTCAGTCCCCCGAAATAGGCAAGGTGGATGGCTTCGCGCTGGACGTCGGACAGCACCGCCAGGGCACCTTGCACCGTCACCGCGTCGAGGCCGACGGCCACCTCCGCCCAGACATCGGGGAGTGTCAGGGCATCGGGTGGCGGCAGCTCGACGTCGGGGAGTTCAGTCGTGGGGCGTCGCCGCCGGACTGCATCGACAGCGCGATGGTGGACGATCGACAGCAGCCATGTCTTGACACTGCCACGCCCCTCGACGTACCGGGCGGCATTGCGCCACACGCCCAGGAAGGCTTCCTGGACGACGTCCTCGGCGAGGGTCGTGTCATTCGTGATCCGGTAGGCGATCGAGTAGGCCATCGTCTTGTATCGGTCGTACAGGTCCTCGAGAGCATCGAGCTCTCCGTCGGCCAGGCGCGCGAGTACGGCCCGGTCCGCCTCATCCGCTGGGGACGAGGTCCGGAGCCGGAGCGGCGGGTCCGCCCGTGTCATCAGGTTGTGCGTCGTGCCGACGGTTTCGGTTCACCTCGGCTCAGCAGTGCATCGGCCGCGGCGGCCACGGCGCTGGCGACTCCGTCCGATTGCAGGGTCGCATCCATGATCACGAAACGCTCAGGTTCCGCAACCGCCAATGCGCGGAATCCGTCGCGCACGCGGCGGTGGAAGGCGAGGTCGAATTCCGCTTCGAAGCGCGTCACGTCGCCGGGAGCCTTGCGCGCCAGTCCGACCTCGACCGGCAGGTCCAGCAGGATCGTCAGGTCCGGGCGCAGGCCGTCGGTGGCAGCGGTCTCGAGCGCCCGGAGAGTCTCCAGCGGGACACCGGCGCCGTAGCCCTGGTAGGCGAGCGTCGAGTCGGCGTAGCGAGCGCACAGGATCGACTGACCGGACTCCAGGGCGGGCCGGATGACCTCCGTCACGAGCTGCCGCCGGGCTGCGCTGAACAGCAACGCATCCGCGACCGGGTCGGTCCGGGCGACCGTGGCGGTCCGCGCCAGCAGTACGTCACGGACCCGCTCACCGAGCCAGGTCCCACCGGGTTCGCGGGTGAGGTTGACGTCCAGGCCGCAGCCGGCGAGGTGTGCCGCGAGGGCGACCGCCTGCGTCGTCTTGCCGGCTCCTTCCGGTCCTTCGAGCGTGATGAACCAGCCTCGCGTGGGGGTCACCGGTCGAATCACGGGCCGAGTGTAGCCGACCGTCGGCCGGGTTCATCCAACCGGGGGTGTCGACCGAATACAGGGCAGGCGCCGGAGGAGCGCCGGGCCAAGACGAGAGGAGGGAGCCCTGACCGTCCATCACCCTGCCCCGACAGCGATCCGGATGACTGCCATCCGACACACCCAATCCAACCACCGATCAAGGGAGGTCCTCGAGACCTGATGACATCGTACCGACGCGCCGCGTCCTCCATCGGTCTGCTGGCCGTGGCAGGGCTCGTCGCCGGCATCGGCGCCAGCTCGCTCCTGGTGAGCGCGGCCGACCATCTCGATGCACCGACGACGAAGGCGAATCACCGTATCGACATCACCGATCTCTACGCATTCAAGTCCGCCGGCGGGACGACGCTGATCCTCAACGTCAATCCGTTGACAAGCCCCGCCGACAGCAAGACGACGCGGTTCGATACCAACGCCATCTACCAGTTCAACATCGACCGGAACCTCAACGGCCTGGCCGACATGGCCTACCGAGTCAGGTTCAGCAACACCCGGACCCAGCCGGACGGCAAGGTCATCCAGCACTACACGATCAAGCGGTCGGTCGGGGCCTCCGCCCGGACCAACGCCTGGATCGGGACGACCGTGGCGAGCGGCGAGACCACGACCTACATGCGGTCGTCCCTCCGGGTCGCTCGCGTCAGTGGCGGCGGCAAGGCGTTCGCCGGTGTTCGCGACGATCCGTTCTTCTTCGACCTGCCGGGGTTCGTCGAGTTCAAGAAGCAGCTTCTTGCCGGCTCGACCGATCTCCCGACGCTGCTCGGCGGCTTCACCGGGACCGACACCTTCGCCGGCACCAACGTCAGCTCCATTGCCATCGAGGTGCCGAACGCACGCCTCGGCGGCACCGGCAAGACGATCGGCGTCTGGGCCACCGTCCTCATGAAGAGCAACGGGACCTACCAGCAGATCGAGCGGATGGGCCGACCGGCCATCAACACCGTGTTCAATAACACGGCGGCGGAGAAGGAAGCGGCCAATCGCCTCCGACCATCCGATGACCGTGCGTTCGACAGGGACAACATCATCGCGACTCTGACCGCGATCGACCACGTCCTCGAGGTGAATGCACTGTCGAACTACAGCGCAGGCGAGATCGCCGCGCTCGCGAACGTCCTCACGCCGGACATGCTGACAGTCAAGCTCGGCGATCCAGCCGGCTTCCTCAACGGGCGACGGCTCGCCGACGACGTGATCAATGCCGAGTTCTCGCTCCTCACGCACGGAAACGTCACGAGCGATGGCGTCGATGCCAACGACAAGACGTTCCGATCCACCTTCCCCTACCTGGCTGGCCCGCACTGAGGCCGTGCGGCCCGGACCGGCCTCCGGTCGGTCCGGGCCGCGACGCCCATCCATCTCCTCGATGACGCAGGGACGCACCATCTGATGACCACTCTCAGCCGCACCGTCACCCGTCTCCCACGAGTCCCCCTGGCCGTCCTCCTCCTGACCATCGCGGTCGTGGCGGTGAGCCAGGTGCTGCCCCGGCTCGCACCGGCGGCCCGCGCCCCACTGACCGTTCCAGCGGTCATGAACCCGGACTCCCGCACCGCTGCCGGGCCGGCCGCCGGCACCGACTCGGCGTCGGGCGCCGCGTTCGACCCGCTCGCCCCGATCGGTGCCGTGGTCACCACCGAGGACCTCACCCGGATCCGGGCCGACGTGACGTTCTGGGGCGACCGCTTCGCGAGGAGCCCGCGCGACTTCATCAGCGCCACGCGCCTCGCCGCCTCGGAGATCGAGCTCGCCCGGGCGACGGGCGACATCACCGCCTACCTGGCGGCGAACGTGGCCGTCGATGGCGCCCTCAAGGCATATCCGGGCTACGCGCTCGCCCTCGACTACCGCGGCGTGGTCGAGGTCGCGCTCCACCGGTTCGCGGACGCCCGCGACACCGCCCGCGCGCTCCTCGTCGATACGCCAGACGATCCCACCGCGCGGGCGACGCTCGGCGATGCGTCGCTCGAACTCGGCGACGTCACGGGGGCCGAGGACGCCTACGGCAAACTCGTGGCCGCCGACGATTCGGCCGCGGTCCGGGTGCGAATCAGCCACCTCGCCTTCATCGAGGGCCGGACGGCGGACGCGGTCGCGGCCTCGCGCAGCGCGGTCGCCGCGGCGATCGACGAGGAGTCCGGCGGCAGCGCTCTGGCCTGGTATCGGTACCAGCTGGGCGACACGCTCATCAACACAGGGGACCGTACAGGGGCGGCGGCCGCCTATTCTGCCGCACTCGCCTCCGATCCGCGCTCGCACCTCGCCTATTGGGGCCTCGCCCGGGTCGCCGCGGCGGACGGCCGGCTGGACGACGCGATCGCGGACGTTTCGCACGCCATCGACATCGTGCCGCTGCCCGAGTTCGTCGCCCGGCGCGCCGACCTGTATCGCCTCCGCGGCGCCGCCGGTGACGCCCGGCTCGAAGCCAACGACCGCAAGACCGTGCTCGCGATCGCTCAGCTCGCGGGCGCCGCCTCGAACGTCTATGACCGGACCCTGGCGATCTATCTCGCGGGTTCCGGCGCTGATCCGACGCGCGCCCTGACCCTCGCCCTGGGGGAGATCGCGATCCGCAAGGACGTCTACGGCTACGATGCGCTCGCCTGGGCGCTGCTCGCCAACGACCGCCCAGCGGACGCCGACACCGCGATGACCACGGCGCTCGGGTTCGGGACCCGCGACGCGAAGCTGCTCTATCACGCCGGGATGATCAAGGCCGCCCTCGGCGACGATGGGCGGGCGCATGCGCTCCTCACCGATGCGCTGACGCTCGACCCGAGCTTCGATCCGCTCGCCGCAAGTCTGGCGCGTGCGAAGCTGACGGATCTGCCATGAAGACGCAGTCCGGGGCCCGGTCGCGACTGGCCGGCGTCCTCGGCGGGATCGTGCTGGCCATCGTCGTCCCGGCGCTCGCGACGGCGCACCCGCTCGGCAATTTCACCATCAACCACTACGCCGGCGTGCGCGTCGAGCCCGACCGCATCCTGCTGGACATCGTCATCGATCAGGCCGAGATCCCGACGTTCCAGGCACGCCTCGGCTTCGACACGGACGGCGACGGCGAGGTCTCCGCCGCCGAGACCGACGCCGGGCGGGCGACCGCGTGCACATCCCTGGCACCGAGCCTGTCGTTGCGCGTCGACGGTACGCGGCAGTCGCTCGTCCTCGACGAGGCGGGGCTGACGTTCCCGAATGGGGTCGGCGGGCTGGACACGATGCGCATCGTGTGCGGCTTCAGCGTCGCGCTGGCCTCGCCGCTTGCCGCCGGTGCCACGCTCGACTTCGCGGACACGTCGTACGCCGACCGGCTCGGCTGGCGCGAGATCGTCACGACCGGGTCCGGCGTGACCCTGAGCGCGGCCAAGGGCGAGCTGCGGACGACCACGACGTCGAACCGGCTGCGCCTCTATCCGACGAACCTCCTGACCCAGGCGCTGGCGGATACGTCCGTGTCGCTGCTCGTCGCGCCGGGCGGACCGACGCTGCCGGCCCTCGATATCCCGGATGCCTCCCCTCTGACGGGCATCGGGGTCGGTCGGGTCGCTAGTTCGATCTCGGGGTCGGCGATCGAATCCGGGCCGCCGGTCTCGGTCGCGGCACCGGCGGCCGCCTCGGTGCCGGGCGGTGTGACCGGCGGCGAGTTGCCGTCCATCTTCCGGTCGACCGACCTGTCGCCCATCGTGCTCCTCGCTTCGATCCTGACGGCCGCCGCGCTCGGGGCCGGCCATGCGCTGACGCCCGGCCACGGCAAGACCCTGATGGCGGCGTACCTTGTCGGAACGCGCGGGACGCCACTCCATGCGGCGGGACTCGGGTTGACCGTCACGGTCTCGCACACGCTTGGGATCCTCGTGCTCGCGGCGGTGGTGGTCGGCGCCCAGGGTTTCCTGCCGCCGGACACCGTCGTTCGGTCGGCGCCGGTCATCGCGGCCTTCTCCATCGTGGCCATCGGCGGCTGGATGCTGTTCGGGGAGGGGCGCCGGAGGGTGCGCCTGCGCGCGGCCGCCGCGGCGCACGACCACGCTCATGACCACGACCTCTCACACGACGACCACGACCTGTCGCACGACCATGCCGCCGGCGGAGTCCCCGGTGAACACCGTCACGGCGGCCTCACCCACAACCATCTCCCGCCGGCCGGGGCGACCATCTCGTGGCGCAGTCTGTTCGTGCTCGGTCTGGCCGGCGGTCTCATCCCCTCGACCAGCGCGCTGCTGATCCTGCTCGGTTCAATCGCGGCGGGGAGGCCGGCATTCGGGTTCGTTCTCGTCGTCGCGTTCGGCCTCGGGATGGCACTCGTCATGGGCGGGATCGGTTTCGCGCTGGTCCTTGCGCGCGGTCGTCTCGATCGAGCGGACACCGGCTCACCGCTCGGCCGGGTCAGCACTTTCGTCCCGCTCGTTGCGGCCGTGCTCGTCTTCGGCCTGGGACTCTACCTCACGTTCCAGGCGATCGCCGGTTCCGCCACGTTCTGAGTCTGCCGCGCCGCGACGCGACTAGGGCAAACACCCCAATGCCGCCACGACCCCGCGCTCTGCTAGGCTGCGCCGCGCATGTCAGACCTCACAGATCGCGCCCTCGACACGGCGTCGGCCCAGGGGGCGGCGTACGCCGACGCACGCGTCGTCCGGCGCCTCGAGGAGAGCATCTCCATCAAGACCGGACGGGTCGAGGGCGTCGCGTCCGGCGAGAGCGAGGGGTTCGGCGTCCGCGTCCTCGTCGACGGCGCATGGGGTTTCGCCTCGTCCCATATCCTGACCGCCGCCGAGGCCGACCGCGTCGCCGCCGAAGCCGTCCGGATCGCCCGGGCCAGCGCGACCGCCCTGCGCAACCGGACCCGACTCGACGACCGACCGCCCGCTCACGGTACCTACGAGACGCCGCTCGTGCGGGACCCGTTCACAGTGCCGCTCGAGACCAAGATCTCGGACCTCCTCGCCGCGGACCAGGCGGCGGCGGCCGTCAAGGGCATCGCCTTCACCGAGTCCAGCTACGCCGCCCAGCGCGAGTGGAAGACCTTCGCGGCGACGGACGGCAGCCTGACCGAGCAGACCATCACCCACGTCGGCTCGGCAGTCGAAGCCAACGCCATCGACGGTGACGAACACCAGCGGCGGAGCTACCCCGACTCCGGCGGCGGCTGGCAGGCGGCCGGCTACGAGTTCATCCAGGGCCTCCGCCTGGCGAACCGCGCCGAGCCCCTCGCCGATGAGGCGGTCCAGCTGCTCACCGCGCCACAGTGCCCGTCCGGCCGGTTCACGATCATCCTCGACCCGAGCCAGCTCTATCTCCAGGTCCACGAATCGTGCGGCCACCCGACCGAGCTCGACCGGGTCTTCGGGACCGAGGCGTCATACGCGGGGACCAGCTTCCTGACGACCGACAAGCTCGACGAGGGCTTCCGTTATGGCTCGGATCTCATCGACATCGTCGCCGACGCGACGGCGCCGGGCGGGATGGGCACCTTCGGCTGGGACGACGAGGGCGTCACGGCGCAGGCCGTGCCGCTCATCAAGGAAGGGATCTTCGTCGGCTACCTTTCCAGCCGCGAGACGGCGCCGCGGATCGGCCGCCGGAGCGGTGGCGCGATGCGGGCCGACGGCTGGAACCGGATCCCGCTCATCCGGATGACCAACATCAACCTGCTGCCGAAACCCGGCATGAGCCTCGACGAGATCGTGGCCGATACGGACGACGGCCTCTATCTCGCCTCGAATCGCTCCTGGTCCATCGACGACCGGCGCCTCAACTTCCAGTTCGCGACCGAGGTCGCCTACGAGGTCAAGGGCGGCAAGAAGGGCCGGCTGTTCAAGAACCCGACCTACACCGGCATCACCTACGAGTTCTGGCGATCGTGCGACGCGGTCGGCGACGCGCGGAGCTACGTGATGCTCGGCACGCCGAACTGCGGCAAGGGCGAGCCGGGCCAGACCGGCCACGTCGGGCACGCGGTCTCCGGCGCCCGATTCCGGGATGTCCAGGTCGGCGTCGGCAAGTGGTAGACAGGCTCTAGGCCATGGACGACGACCGAGGCCGCGACGCGCTGGCGCTGGCGGAAACCGTGCTCGCACTTGCGATGCGTGACGGCGTGACCGAGGCCGAGGCGCTCGTCACCGGCGAGGATTCGGCATTGACCCGGTTCGCCAACAGCGAGATCCATCAGAACGTCGCCGAGACGAACGTGTCGATCAACCTCCGCGTCGTCGTCGGCAAGCGGGTCGGCGTCGCGTCATCCGGCCGGAGCGATCCAGAGGGTCTGCGGCGCCTGGCCGACAGTGCCATCGCGATCGCACGCGTCGTCGAGGAGCTCGATGACTGGGGCGGCCTCCCCGAACCGACGGAGATCCGGGGCATCGCTGCCGCCTACAGCCCGGCGACAGCCGCGGCTTCGCCGGAATTCCGGGCCGAGGCCGCTCGTGCGGTCATCGCCGCCGCCGACGAGGCGGGCGTCGTCGCCTACGGCTCCTTCGCGACCGGTCTCGAATCGATGGCGGTCGCCAACTCGCACGGCGTTCGCGCGTCCGGGACACGCACGACCTCGCAACTCATCACGGTGTCGATGGGTCCCGACGGCGGCAGCGGCTACGCCGAGGCGGCCGCGGTGGACGCCTCGACCATCGACGCCGCGTCGCTCGGCCGCGAGGCCGCCGGCAAGGCACGCGCCACTGCGAACGCGATCTCGGTCGATCCGGGTGACTATGCGGTGGTCCTCGAGGAATACGCGGTCGTGGACCTGCTGGACATGCTGGGTTACCTGGGCTTCTCGGCGCTCGCGGTCCAGGAGGAGCGGAGCTTCGCCGAGCCCGGCAAGCGCATCGGCAGTGACCTGGTCACGATCGTCGACGACGGCTACGACCCGGCCGGACTTCCACTCCCGTTCGACTTCGAGGGTGTCGCCAAGCGGCGCGTCTCGCTCGTCGAGAGCGGCATCTGCCGCGACGTCGTCCACGACGCGCAGACCGCCGCCCGCGCGGGCGTCGCCTCCACCGGCCACGGCCTGCCGGCGCCGAACACCTGGGGTCCGTTCCCTCTCAACATGCTGATGGACGCCGGGACGACGTCGCGCGAGGACCTCGTCGCTGGCCTGGATCGGGGCCTGCTCGTGACCCGCTTCCACTACACGAACCCGGTTCACCCCAAGCTCGCGATCGTGACCGGGATGACCCGCGACGGAACGTTCCTTGTCGAGGGCGGCCGGATCGTCGGCCCCGTCAGGAACCTGCGCTACACCCAGAGCTACCTGGGGGCGCTCGCGGGAACCGTCGCGGTGGCTCGAGAGCGCAAGACGCTCAAAGGCTTCCTCGGTGGGGTGGTGGTGCCTGCGGTCCGCATCGACGGCTGGACGTTCACCGGCGGCACCGAGCACTGAACCCGGTCGCGCCGGGCGCGTCGGCCGTTGTTGCGCCGCGGGACCACCAAGGCCGAGAGCGTGGGCCGGATCGAGACCGGCGGCCCTCTGCACGGCTCACATGATGCCGACGAGGGCATGACGGGCGAATGCGCTGATCGTTCGGGAAAGGCGGCGACCTCGGATCGGCCTCAGCGGTCCTCAGGTGCCCGACACGCGCGGATCCCGGATGTGCACCTGGCGGAACTGGGCGCAGCGACGTCCGAGGTTGTGCGGATCTGCAGACACGTGCTCACCACGCGTGGACTCGTCAGGTCGCGTTTACAGATGGGTGATGGGCTGAGCGAGGACCGCGACGAATCGCCCTGTGGATGGTGCCGTTCGGGTCACCGACCATCCTCTCGCGTCTCGTGCATCTGGCTTGGAACAAGCGGCAACCCGCAGCGGGTGGTCGCCCTGCCGGGCTGTGGCAATCCTTGCGCCGCGGGACCGGTAAGGCCGAAACGTGGTGGCGGATCGCGGCCGTCGGCGTCCGCTCGGCACACCTGATGCTCGCCCAGGCATCAGGACCAGGCAGACCCCAGCCTTCGCGACGACCGACGACTCCGAATCGGCCATTGGGGTCCTCGCGTGCACATGACGCCGCCTCGGCACGTGATGGGGGAGAGATCCGCCCCGGCGCCGACCAGGTTTCGAAACGTTAGCCGAGTCGGTTCCACTTCTCATCAAACCCTCAGAAAACTCCGCGAACGTCGAGGCAACCGTTCGACCGTCCGTCGATCCACCCCGTCCACTTTCCGGAGACCACGATGACCGACTCGACCCTCAAGCCGTCCGACCTGCGCGCGCTGCCCGACCCTGCCGATCCCCGCGAGACCGCCGAGGCGATCATGTTCGAGATCCGACGGGTCATCGTCGGGCAGGACGCGATGCTCGAGCGGGTCCTTGTCGGGCTCCTCAGCGGCGGCCATCTCCTCCTCGAAGGCGTCCCGGGCCTGGCCAAGACGCTCACCATCAAGACCCTTGCCGAGGTCCTCGGCGGCACATTCAAGCGCATCCAGTTCACGCCGGACCTCATGCCGTCCGACCTCGTCGGGACGCGCATCTACCGCCCGGATCGCGGCTCGTTCGACGTCGAGCAGGGCCCGGTCTTCGCCAACTTCCTCCTCGCCGACGAGATCAACCGCGCCCCGGCCAAGGTCCAGTCGGCGTTGCTCGAGGTCATGCAGGAGCACCAGGTGACGATCGGCCACGACACGTTCAAGGTCCCGACCCCGTTCCTGGTCCTGGCTACCGAGAACCCGATCGAAGCCGAGGGCACCTATCCGCTGCCGGAGGCCCAGGTCGACCGGTTCATGCTTAAGATCCTGCTCGACTACCCGAACCCGTCGGACGAGGCGCAGATCGTCGCCCGCTCGCTGGTCGCGGCCAACCCGCCGCGCGAGATCCTCGACGCAGCAGGTCTGATCCGCCTCCAGCAGACCGTGACCGAGGTTTACGTCGACCCGCGGCTCATCAGCTACGCGGTCGGCCTGGTCGAGGCGACCCGCAAGCTGACCTACTGGGGCGCCCCGGACCTCGAGACCTACGTCTCGTATGGCGCCAGCCCGCGCGGTTCGATCAACCTCATCCATGCCGCCCGGGCGATGGCGCTCCTGCACGGCCGCCGCTACGTCCTGCCGTCGGACATCATCGCGCTGGCCCCCGACGTCCTTCGCCACCGGCTCGTCCTGAGCTACGCGGCGCTGGCCGACGGGATCAGTGCCGACACCATCGTCGATCGGGTTGTCTCGCTCGTCCCGGCACCGCGCCTCGAGATGGCGGCGGAGCCGACCGCATGACGACGCCCCGCGTCGGCGAACCGGTGCGCCCGGCAGGCGCGACCGGCGGCCCGCGCCCGACCTCTGACCTCTCCCGCATCGGCGGTCGAGCCCGGACCGAGGCTCGACCGGGCCCCGGCCCGATCGCCGACAACCTCGTCCGACAACTCGAACTCACCCTCGACCGCCGCGTCGGCGGCCGGATGAGCGGCGACCACCTCGGCGTCGGGCAGGGCGCTGGCTTCGAACTGGATCGCCTCCGCCCGTATGAACCCGGCGACGACGTCCGCAAGATCGACTGGAACGCCACCGCCCGCACTCTCATGCCTCAGGTCCGCGAGGACGTGCCCGATCGACAGCTGACGGCCTGGCTCATGATCGACCACTCCCCGTCGATGAACTTCGGGACGGCGGACCGGCGCAAGGCCGATGTCGCCGAGGGCGCCGCCCTCGTGGTCGGTCGCTTCGCCGCACGGCGGGGCAATCGGCTCGGCATCATCGCCTTCGGTGCCGGTCGCGAGGATGTCACGCCGCCGAAGGGCGGCAGCCGTGGGATGCTCGGCCTCATCCGCGCCATCGCGACCGAACCGGCAGAAGATGGCGGCGGCGAGACGTCGCCGGCCCGCGCCCTCGCGGTCGTCGCGGCCATCCGGACTACGCCCGGCGTGGTCGTCATCGTGTCCGACTTCCGTGGCCCGCGCGACTGGGTCCCCGCTCTGACGGAGGTCGCCGGCCGTCACGCGGTCATCGCGCTCGAGATCGTCGATCCGCGCGAGGAATCGCTCGTGGACGTCGGCGAACTGACGCTCATCGACCCCGAGACGGGTCGGACGCTTCGGGTGGACACCGGCGATCGCCGGCTCCGGACGGCCTTCGACGAGGCCGCCGCGGCCGACCGGTCTTCGCTCGCTCGCGAGTTCCGCCGTCTCGGCATCCGCCACCTCCGACTCTCCACCGACGGCCCGTGGCTCCCCGCGCTCGCGCAGGGCTTCACCCGCAACCCCAACCGAACAGGACGACCCGCATGAATTTCCTCGCTCCCGAGATGCTTCTCGGCCTCCTCCTGATCCCGATCGCGATCGGTTTCTACCTCTGGGCGCAACGCCGCCGGAGCGGGTACGCCGTCCGCTTCACCAACCTGGCACTGCTCTCGAACCTGGCGCCGAAGCGCCCGTCGTGGCGCCGCCACCTGCCACCCGCCCTCTATCTCGGCGCCATCGCGGCGTTGCTCATCGGGCTGGCCCGGCCGACGCTGATCATCCCTGTCGCACGCGAGGACGCCACGGTCATCCTGACCATGGACGTGTCCGGTTCCATGCGCGCCACTGATGTCTCGCCGACCCGGCTGGACGCGGCCCGCGCTTCCGCGCTCGCCTTCATCGACCAGCTTCCCGCGAAGGTCCGCGTCGGCGTCGTGTCGTTCGCCTCCGTGCCGGTCACGCTGATCAGCCCCACCACGGACCGCGCCCAGCTCAAGGCCGCCATCAACGGCCTGGCGGCCCGCGACGGGACCGCCATGGGCGACGCGCTCATGCAGGTCCTCGACATCGCCGAGAAGATCAAGGCTCAGGCTCCCGAGGCGCTCGACGCGACGGCGTCGCCCAGCTCGAGCCCCGCCCCTTCCGGCGCTCCGAAGCTGCCGACCGACCAGCCGTCGAATCAGCCGCTGGTGGCCGCCATCCTGCTGTCCGACGGCGCGAACACCGTCGGCCAGACCCAGCCGCTCGACGCGGCCGCCCGGGCCAAGACGCTCGGCGTGCCGATCTACACCATCGCGCTCGGGACCCCGACCGGGACCGTCGACGTGCGCGACCAGTACGGACAGATGCATACCATCGACGTGCCGCCAGATCCGGCGACGCTCAAGCAGATCTCCGCGATCACCGGGGCCCAGTCGTTCACGGCTCCGACAGCTGAAGATCTGAAGGCCGTCTACACGAACCTCCAGTCACGTATCGGCTATACCGAACAGCGTCAGGAAGTCACCTTCGCGCTGGTCGCCGCCGGGCTTCTGCTCGTCGTCGTCGGTGCCGGACTGTCGGCGGTCTGGTTCGGCAGGCTACCCTAGCGCTCCGGAACCTTTCGGGTCCCCGGCCGTCCGGACCACGGCCGGGGACCGTTGCGTTACGCTCGCTGGCCACGGTCACGCGAGGAGTCACCAATGCCTCGGTTCGACGTCGACGCCCTGCGGGCGGAGTTCCCGGCACTCGCCCGTGAGCAGGACGGCCAGCCGGTGGCGTTCCTCGACGGCCCGGGTGGGACGCAGGTCCCGCAGCGGGTGATCGACGCGGTCGTGAGCTACTACCGCGACAGCAATGCGAACGCGGGCGGGGCGTTCACCACCAGCCAACGTTCCGACGCGATCGTCGGCGAAGCCCATGCCGCGGTCGCCGACTTCCTCGGGGCGGTCAGCCCTGACGAGATCAAGTTCGGGCAGAACATGTCGAGCCTGTCTCTCCATCTCGGGCGCTCGATCGGGGCGACCCTCGGACCCGGTGACGAGATCGTCGTCACGACCCTCGATCACGAGGCCAACGTCAGCACCTGGCGGGCGATGGCCGCCGACCGCGGCCTGACCGTCCACACCGTGGACATCGATCCGACCGACGTCACCCTCGACCTCGAGGACCTCGAATCGAAACTGTCGTCGCGGACGAAACTCGTCGCGGTGGGCTATGCCAGCAACGCGGTCGGGACGGTCAACCCGGTCCGCGACATCGTCGCCCGCGCACACGAGGTCGGCGCGCTGACGTTCGTCGACGCGGTGGCGTATGCGCCGCACGGCCCGATCGACGTCCAGGCGCTGGACACGGACTTCCTGGCCTGCTCGGCGTACAAGTGGTTCGGGCCACACGTCGGTGTCCTGTACGGGAAGAGCGGCGTCCTCGACAGCCTGCCGGTCTTCAAGGTCCGGCCGGCCCACGACCGCTGGGAGACCGGGACGCAGTCGTTCGAGGCCATCGCCGGGACCCTTGCCGCCACTGACTACCTGCGCGACGTCGGGCGCGATTACGGCGACGTGGCGGAGGCGCCGGGAGCCGCAGACGCCAGCGAACGCCGACGGGAACTCGTCGCCGCGATGGTCGCGATCGCCGTCTACGAGCGCGACCTCGTCGGCCGACTCATCGCCGGGCTCGAGGCCATCCGGGGCGTCACGATCCATGGCATCGCCGACCCGGCGCGTTTCGCCTCGCGCGTGCCGACCGTGTCGGTGTCCATCGCGGGGATGGCCCCGAGGGCCGCCGCGGAGGCGCTGGCGCGCGACGGCATCTACGCCTGGGACGGCGACTTCTACGCGACCGGTCTCATCGAGCGGCTCGGCAAAGCGGACGTAGGCGGGATCCTGCGCCTCGGACTTGTCCACTACAACACCGCCGGCGAGGTCGACCGGACGCTCGACTCGCTCGGGCGGATCGCCGCCGGCTCATGAGCGACCGGCCCTCGATCCGGCGGCGACTGGCCCTGCCGTTCGACACGGTCGAGCTGCGCCAGGTCAAGCGGCTGTGGGTCCGCCACTCGCTCGCCGAGGACGCCCGCGACATCGACGGCCTGGTCGCCACCCTGTCCGAGGACTGCGTCTACGAGATCGTCCCGACCGGGCAGCGCTGGGAGGGCCACGTGGGCGCCCGCGCCTTCTACGCGGAACTCTTCGGGGCCTTTCCGGACAACGCATTCGCACTGACCGAGATCGTCATCGGGCCGCAGGGCGCGTTCGAGGTCGCGACGCTGACCGGCACGAACCAGGGGCCGTGGGCAGGTGTCGCGCCGTCGGGGCTGGCAGTCTCGCTCGAGGTGCTGATCCTGTTCCCGTGGGACCGCGTCACGAAACGCTTCACCGGCGAACGGATCTGGTTCGATCGCGGGACGCTCTAGCGTCCGCTTGCGCCGGCCGGGCCTTCGACGCATCATCGAGCCTGCCGGCATCCAGTCCGGTTCGCTCGGGGGAGACTCCCAGATGTCCGTTCTCCGACCCGTCAGCAGAGCTGGCGCATTCCTGATCCCGCTGGCCATGGCCCTCGCCGCGTGCAGCGGCAGCTCAGGCTCATCAGGCAGTCCGGCTGCAGCCGAGGCGAGTGGCACTGCCGCACCGCCTGTCCCGCCAGCCTCGTCCGGGACCGAGGCCTCTCAGGCGCCCGGCTCTCAGGCGCCCGCCGCGTCGGACCTGCCGATCCCGTCGTTCGACATCAGTTCGATCACGGCGGCCCTTGCGAACGTCGACTCTTATCGTGTCAGCATCAAGGTCGACGGCGTCGACACCTATTCCGGCGTCGTCGTCACCAAGCCCGTTCCCGCTCGCGACGTGAAGATCAAGGGCGGGACACGGGTCGTCGTGATCGGCCCCGATGCCTGGGTGTCCCAAGGCGGCGGCCCACTCACCAAGGTTCCCGCGGCGATGGCGTCAGGATTGTTCGCGGCGTTCGATCCGAGCGTGCTCCTTGCGGCCTTCTCGGCACCGGCCTGGGCGCAGAGCTCGCTCGACCAGGGCGTCGAGAAGAAGAACGGCGTCGACGCCCGTCACTACCACATCGACTCGACGACGCTGGTGAATGGGTTCACCGGTCTGCCGGCCGGCGCGATGGTCGACTTCTGGATCGCGACCGACGGCGGCTACCTGGTCGGCCTCGAATCGACCGGGACGACGGGCGGCAACCTGTCGATCGAGGTCGACGGCATCAACGACCCCGCCAACAAGATCCAGACACCGAGCTGACACCGCCATCGGTCCTCGTCGTCGGCGGCGGCATCGTCGGGACTGCCGCCGCATACTTCTGCGCGCGCGACGGTCGGGACGTCACGCTGCTCGAACGCCGGACACTTGGCTATGGGGCGTCCGGGCGCAACCCGGGCTGGATCTACCTCCAGTGCCGGACGTCCGGCTTCGCGCTCGAGATCGCTCGAGCCGGCCGGGCGATGTTTCCCGAGCTCCTCCGCGATCTGCCCGGCGGCTTCGAATTCCGCCCGAGCGGCGGGGTCATGTACTTCGTGACGCCCGAGCAGGGTGCCGTCTTCGAGGAGTTCGTCGAGCTGCGACGCGCCGACGGCCTCGACATCGAGCTCATCGACGGCGCCGAGGTCCGCCGGCTCGTACCGCCCATCCGCGAGGATGTGCTCGGTGGCAGCTACTGCGCGGAGGACGCGCAGATGGTGACGTCGACCTTCGTCGAAGCATTGGCTCGCGGCGCTCGAGCGGAAGGCGCCGTCATCCACGAGGGCGTGACGGTCGACCGTCTGGCGTTGGATGGCGATCGGGTGATCGGCGTCGAGACCGATGCCGGTCGGTTCGACGCCGACGCGGTCGTGGTCGCGCTGGGGGCCTGGAGCACGGCGTTGCTGGCCGGGGTGGACGTTGACGTGCCGATCGGCGGGGAACGACTCCAGGTCATGAGCACCACGCCGCAGCCGTTCTGGGTCGAACCACTGGTCTACGGCCCGAATGCGACCCGGCAATACGCGCTGTTCCGCGACCTCCGGTCGTGGGACCAAACGCTGTTCGGCGGCGACCGCGAACCGGGCGACAAGACGATCCTGCTGCCGCTGCTCGTCCAGCAGGCGTCGGGCGAGGTCCTGCTCGGTTGCGCCACTGACTACCCCGGCGACCTCGACCCGCATCCGACGCTGGCCGGCCTCGCCCAGATCGCGCGTCGTTTCGCGCTGGACTTCCCGTCGTTGCGCGACGTGCCGATCACACGGACGTGGGCGGGCTACCTCCCGTTCACCTCCGACCAGGCTCCGGTCATCGACGAGGTGATGCCCGGGCTGTTCGTCGCGGCCGGACACGCCTTCGGCAACCCCGCCGGGCCGGTCACCGGCCGCGTCATCAGCGATCTCATCGCCGGGCGTGAGCCATCGTTCGACATCAGCGAGTGCCGCTACGGCCGTCCCCTCGACCCGATCGTCGTCGGGACTCCGACGCAGTGGTAGGCGAGGGTGCGCCGGTGAGCCGGGTCCTCGTCCTCGGTGGCTCGGGCGAGATGGGCTCGGCAGCGGTCGCGGACCTCGTCGCGCGGACCGACCACGAGGTGACCGTCGGCGACATTCGGGTGGATGCGGCCGCGGCCCTACTCCAGCGGTTGGGTGCGCCGGCGCGGGCCGTGCGGGTCGACGTGGACGATCCGGCCTCGCTGGCCGCTGCGCTGGCGGACACGGACGTGGTCCTCAACGGGACCTACATGCGCCAGAACGTCCAGGTCACCGAGTCCGCGATCGCGGCCGGTGTCCATCTCGTCGACCTGGGGTCGTACTACCCGGAGACGCTCCAGCAGCTCGCGATGCACGAGCGAGCCGTCGCCCGGGGGTCCCGGATCGTGCCCGGCTGCGGCGTCGCGCCGGGGCTGACCAACATCCTCGCCCGCCACGGAGCAGACCGGCTGGATTCGGTCGAGGCGGTCCGGATGTACTCGTATATCACCCACCCGATGTGGACGTCGCCCGGCATCGTCGTCACCCGGTTCGACGCGAGCGTCGGGACCTCGGTGGTGCTGGAGGCGGGGCGGCTGGTCGAGCGACCGTCGTTCAGCGGCGCGGAGGTGCACGTCTTTCCGGACCCGTACGGCGAACAAGAGGTCCACCTGGTTCCCCACCCGGAACCGGTGACCCTGCCGCGTTACCTGGATGTGGCCGACGTCTCGTTCAAGGTCGGCTACCCGGCCGACGAGACGCGCCGGATCCGGGTGCTGCTGGAGCTCGGTTTCGACGCGACGGCGCCGTTCGCTGTCGAAGGCGTCGAGGTCTCGCCGGTGCGCTTCGCCGCCGCCTACATCGGGCGGCGCGGCATCGGCCCGACCGACCGGAGCGCGAACGTCAAGCAGGTGTGTGTCGATGGGGTCCGCGCCGGACGGCCGGTCACGCTCGTCTTCGACTTCGCGGTCGAACAGGTCGGACGGTCTGCGTCGTCGGCCATCACCGGGACCGTCGCCGCGATCGCGGCCGATCTGGTCGCCCGGGGCGGGCCGGTCGGGGTCATCCCACCCGAGGGCGCGTTCGATGCCGGGGCGTTCCTCGCGGCGCTTGCCCAGCGAGGCCTGACCGTGAGCGAACGCGAGATCCGGCGGTAGGTCCGGCCAGGTCGCCTATTCCGGACAAATGCCCGCCACGCGAGCGTTCGTCATGGCCTGGGCGTCGATTCGACGGCGCGTCGAGCGTAGGCGACGCAGCTGGATCGCCGAATCCCTGACACATGCGGGTCTGAACGAGCATCTGTCCGCGAAACGCTGACCGACACTCGTGTGTCGAGCATTTGTCACTTTCGGCACAGGTCACCAGAAGACAGGCCGCATCCCCAGCTCGTCGATCGTGTGGAGGCCGGGCTCCAACGCCCGCAGCGGCCGGACCGCGGCCATCGCCCGGGCACCGGTCGGCGGGTAGGTGTCCAGGAAGATGTCGCCGCGGACGATCGTCTCGAAGGCTGGGTTGCCGAGGACCGTGACCCGGGCGGAGCCTTCCATGCCGTCGCGGTCGGGCTGCAGGTCGAAACGGCCGCGCCACAGCGACACGAGCCGCCCGCCACCGCGCACGTTGGCCGTCACCTGGCGGTCGTGGCCGCAGATGGTCCCCGGCTCCACGACGTAACCGGCCCGCTCGCGCCGGACCTCGGACAGGACGGGCGTGCTCTCGAAGACCGGCTCGTCGATCTCGAGGCCGGCCGATTCGGCCAGCAGCATCAGAGCCTCGACCAGGAAGTTGCGCATCATGAACCCGCCGCCGGCCGACTCGACCGGGCCGCCGACCCCTTCGTCGCGCAGGATGCCGTGGCCCCACAGCGACGTGTCCGCGACCCGCTCCAGCCGGATCTCGTCGTAGGTCAGGACGTTCGACAGCGAGGTCAGCGGCAGCGAGATCGTCAGGTAGTCCCAGAACCCCGTGCCGAGGATCCGCTGGCCAGTGGCGCGGGAGGCGGCATCCAGCTCGGCCGCGGCAGGGGCGCCCAGGATCGTCGGCGGGTGGACGAGCCCCGCGATCGTGATTGCATCCTTGCCCGCCCGGTTCGCCCGCAGGCACGCGGCAGCCACCTCGGTCGGCGTCCCGATGCCGCAATAGAAGACGACGTCGATGTCCGGCCGCGCCAGCACGGCGTCCACATCGGTCGAGACCGGCGCCCCGAGGCGGACGTCCAGGCCACACGCCTCGCCGAGATCGAGACCCTCCTTCGCCGGCGAGTAGACGATGCCGCCCCGGAATTCCTGCCACGGCCGCGTCAGCCCGGCCTCGACGATGACCCGTCCCGCCCGGCCGGTCGCCCAGACCGCGGCTCCGATCTTGTCCATCGCGCTTCCTCCGACCGCGGACGACATCGCCCGGCCGACGCAACGGTACCGGACGATGATCGCTCGCCGTAACGAAGTCCGAACGCTCGGTGCGTCACCATCGGCTCATGGCACGACGTGCGCGCTCGATCCTGGTGGGTCTCGGTGTCGTTGCGCTCCTGGCAGGTTGCGGCGCGGCGACGAAGTCGAACCCGCCGTCGACCCTGCCGAGCGTCGGCACGTCGGCTGCCCCGACCTCGGGCGTCGTGGACCCGACGCCCGGGCCGAGCGGCACCGCGCCCCTGCCCGTCGTCATCGACCTCGATCTCGACAGCAGTGACATCGCCGCGCTGTCCGTGCTGCTGCGCGATCCGGCGCTGGAGATCCGGGCCATCCTGATCGACGGGACGGGCCTCGTCCATTGCGCGCCGGGACTCCGCAACGTGTCATATCTGCTCGGCCAGTTCGGAACAAGCGGCATTCCGATCGCCTGTGGTCGCGAAGACGCGGGCCCGGACGGTCGGCCCTTCCCGGCCGACTGGCGCGTCGGCCCGGACACCGCCTGGGGGATGGACATCCCGCCCCAGGTCTCGACCGGCATCCCGGAGGATGCGCCGACGCTCCTCGCCCGGATCGTGACCGAGAGCGCCAAGCCGCTGACCATCGTGGCCCTCGGCCCGTGGACGAACCTCGAGGATGCGCTGGCGGCCGACCCGGGTCTCGCCACCAGGATCAGGGGCATCCACGCGATGGCCGGCACGGTCGACGCCCCGGGCAACGTCATCATCGACGGGATCACCGCCGACGACCGGCTCGAGTGGAACATCGCTGCCGACCCGTCTGCGGTCGCGGCCGTCATGGCCACGGCAATCCCCATCTCGATCGTTCCGCTCGACGCGACCGACGACGTCCCCGTCCCGACCGACCTGGCCGACCGTCTCGCGATCGACCACGCCGCGGCAGGCGCCGACATCGCCTACGAACTGCTCGTCCGTGCGCCGGGCCGGATCACGGATCCGGGTCAGCAGTTGTGGGACGAACTGGCGGCCCTCACGGTCTCACGACCCGGACTCGTGACCTGGCAGGACGCGACCCTCACCGTGGCAGCCGATGGACGCCTCGATCGTTCGCTAAATGGACGACATGTCCGGATCGCAACGGCTGCCGACCGGCCCGCGACGGAGGCCGCGCTGCTCGCCGCGCTGCGGACCGGCCCGCCGAGGACCGATCCGTTCACGGTCGCCGGGACGATCAAGGTGGACTGGGACGGGACGACCTGCTCGATGAAGACGTCCTCGGCACGCGCGGGCGTCCACCTCGTGTCGCTCGCGAACACGAGCGGGAAGCCCGGTGGAGCGCTGATCGGGGGCGTCCAGGCGCCGCACGAGTGGTCAGAACTCGCCCGGCTCCTCGCGAACGTCGATCCTCGGACCTTCCAGCAACCGGACTGGATCCTGCGGGGCGGGCAGATCGCCGACGACACAGGCACTGGAACGACCAGGACCGCGACAGCCATCATCACGGCGGGGACGTACGGCCCGATCTGCGTCGAAGGCACGTGGCCCGACATGTCGTTCACTCCTGGCCGGCCGGTGACCTTCGGCGACTGACCAGGGTCCGGCATCTACCAGGCGGCCAGCGTCCAGATCCCGGGATCGCGCTCCGGTGCCCCGTCCCCGACCTCGGCGAACAGCGCCACGGCCCGCTTCAGGTGGTCCATCGCGAGGTCCTCGCGACCAGCGTCGTGCAGCAGGTCGGCGAGGTGGTTCTCGACAGCGGCTTCCAAATGGCGGTCCCCGATGCGTCGACACGCCTCGGCTGCGGCGGATCCCATGGCCAGCGCATCCTCGACGGCACCTTCGCGTGCGAGCGTTAGGGCAAGGGCGGTCATCGCGGCGATCGAAGCGGTGAGATCGGGGTCGTCGGCCGCCATCGCGACGCTCCGTTCGAGTGCCTCGTGAGCCGCCGGCAAGTCGCCACGTGATCGCGCCACGAGTCCGACGATGCGTTCGGCGACACCGGCGACATGCGGGTCGCCGATGCGAGCCGCGAGGTCGCGCGCACCGGACGCGGCGATGTCCGCCGTGTCCAGGTCGCCAGCACGGAGCGCGACCACGCTTCGCTCCACCAGCGCACGGGCCAGGAGGGCATCGGGCAGCCCGGGCGACGCGAGTACGGACTCGAGGTGACTGGCGGCGGCGGCCAGGTCGCCGCGGCGCCGATGGACGCGACCGAGCGAGATCTCGATCGCAGGCAGGCCCGGAGACGCGGCCATGGCCGCCGCAGTCTCGAGCGACGAGATCGCCGCCGGATACTCCCCCAATCGCGCCCGGAGCTCACCGATCCGGGCATGGATCGCCGCGTCGACGTGGCCGAGCGCGATCGCCGCTTCAAGATGATCGATCGCCTCGCGGTTGGCGTAGACGGCCTCCGCCCGGTCGGCCGCCTCGATGAATGCCGCGACCGCCTCGACGGGCCGGCCCGCCTCCCGCTCATGGGCCGCGATCAGCGCGAACCGTGTCATATCGTCGCGACCTGCGCTCCCGGATTCGGACCGGATGGCATCGGCCGCACGCCGGTGAAGGAGCCGGCGTCGGGCGAGGCTCGTCGCCTCGTCGGCGACGTCGCGCATCCGGCCGTGCACGAAGTCGTAGGCGACCGCCTGGCCGGATGTGCCCGCCAGCTCCCTGACGATGCCGCGCCGCATCGATTCCTCGAGCGCATCGACCGTCTCCTCTTCCGTCCGGCCACTCGCCGCGCGGACCGTCGCGAGGTCGAACGAGCGACCGATGACGGCCGCGGCTGCGAGGACCTGCGTCGCGATCTCGCCGACCGTGCCGAGTCGCTCGCGCAGGAGCGCATGGACGTCGCGCGGCATCGACGCTCCGGGCGGCCCGCCGCTCGCGAGTGAGGCCACGACGTGAAGCGGCAGCCCCTCCGAATCGCTCGCGAAAGCATCGATGAGGGCGTCATCGGTCGCGTCGTCAGGACGGACGGCACGGACGAGGTCGGCGACCGACGCGCGCGACAGCCGGCCGAGCACGATGCGCGCCGCGTTCGGCAGCCGCGACAGGTCCTCGACCATCGACGCAGCGCCGGACGTGAGGTCCTCCCGTCGCAGGGCGACGAGGAGCAGCACCGGCCGGCCGGCGAGGCGGCGCGAGAGATACGCGAGCGCCTCGCGGGTCGCGTCGTCCGCCAGGTGGAGGTCGTCGACCCACACGACGCCGGGGACTGGCCCGGACACGAGCTGGGTCAGCGCGTCGGCCACGGCCTCGAGGAGGCGGACCCGAGCGCCGGGAGCGTCCGGCGCGATCGACGGGACGCCCGACGGCGGTCGGATCGGCGACGGCAGGTCGATCAGACGGCCGAGGTCCGCGCGGGCGGTGTCGTCGAGGCCGGACAGGCGCCGCGGGCCATCCCAGGTCGCGAGACCGGCCCGCAGGAGTCCAGCGATCGGACCGTACGCGATCGCGCCCTCACCCGGATAGCCGCGTCCGGCGAGGACGATGCCCGCACCGCTCCGGACGTCGGCGACGAACGCTTCCGCGAGGCGGGTCTTGCCGATCCCAGCTTCGCCCTCGAGCAGAACGACACGCCCATCAGGATCGGAAGCGCGCCATGCCGACCCGATCGTCTCCAGTTCGCCGTCACGCCCGACCATCGGCATCGGGACCGGACCCGCCGTCACCACGGGAGGGTGACCCGCCAGGAGCGAGACCGGCAGCCCGGCCGTCGCCGCTCGATCGAACCTGTCCTCGCGGATCGCGTCGTAGAGGTCGGTCGTCTCCTGGAGCGGCGCGACACCGAGCTCGCGGTCGAAGACCGCGACAAGCTCCCGGTACTGCCGGATCGCGCCGACCCGGTCACCGGCCCGGGCGAGGAACTCGATGAGGCGTCTCTGCCCGAGCTCATCGATCGGGTCGAGCTCGACCCGCCGGCTGGCCGCGTCGATGGCCCCTGCGGCGTCGCCCGCGGCGGACCGGGCTGACGCCAGGCGATCGAGCAACGCCGCCACGGATCGCTCGACGCGGACCGCTCGCTGCCCCTGCCAGTCGTCGAAGGCCGGACTATCGCGGAGCGCGAAGCCCGCAAGGAACGGCCCCCGGGCCAGCGCTGCGGCGCCTTCCAGGTCGACCAGCCGCGGCGATCCGGCCAGGAGCTCGAAATCCGCGAGATCGACGCTCGCCGCCTTGGCGTCCAGCGCGACCTGCGCCCGGCCGATCTCGATTCCCGTGTCGCCGATGGCGGTCCGCAGCGCCGACAACGTTCGACGCAGAGCCCCGCGGGCCGCCTCGTCGTCGGCGTCCGGCCAGAACATCGCGGACAGTTCGTCCCGGGCGAATGGGCGCCCGTCGGCCGCCACGAGCGCGACGATCGCGAGCGCCTTGCGCGTATCGACCACGATAGGCTCGCCCGCCACGACGACCTCCAGCGGCCCAAGCAGACGTATCTTCAGCGGCACGGCGTGAGGTCTCACGCCGTAACGGTACCGGACGCTTGCGGCATCCCGTAACGTTCCCGGGACGATGTCCGGAGAAAGTGCCCCGATGAACGAGCCCGCGTCGCGCCCAGGTCGTCATCGGTGGGCGATTCGCGGCATGGTCGCCGCTGCGATCCTCGTGGTTATCGTGGGCGCCCTGTCGTCGCTCTCGACGACAGGTGTCCAGGTGGACATGATCGGAGCGATCGGTGTCGTCGCATTCACTGTGGTTGGCGCCCTCATCCTCGAACGACGGCCCGGAGAACCCGTCGGGCGCATCTGTCTCGGCGTTGGCCTGACATACAGCGTGGCGGCCGTCCTCCGACTGGCAACGAGCTTCATCGATGGCCTGCCCGGGCCGCTGCCGCCGTTCGGGGCCGCACTCGCCGTCAGCGGATCGACACTCACGTCCCTCGCCCTCCTGCTGAGCGGACCGATGCTGATCAGCAGATTTCCGGCGCGTGCGACATCACGCTGGCAGCGTCGCGCCGAGGACATCCTGATGGTAACGGTCGGACTGATCGTCACCGTGGGCGTCGCCCGACCCGGGCCCGTCGAGGTGGGCTCGATCGAGGCGGCCCAGAACCCCCTGGGGCTGGACTGGGTCCCCGGCGATGCCGGTGCCCTGTTCGCGCTGACGGCGGTCACCTACGCCACGGCGTACCTGGCGACCACCATCGGCCTTGTCCGCCGTTATCGGGTCGGCGGACCGATCATGCGCGCGCAGATCCGCTGGTTCGCGGGGTCGATCGCGGTCAGCCTCTGTCTGCTCGTGGTCATGATCCTCAGCAGCGGCGACGAGACGCTCAACAGGATCGCCTGGGCTCTGTGGATCGTGTCCCTGCTGCTGCCACCGATCGCGATCGCCATCGCCATCCTTCGATATCGCCTGTACGACATCGACCGGATCGTCAGCAACGCCATCGGCTACGGCGTGGTGACGGTCGTGCTGTTCGCCGTCTTCGCCGCAGTCAATCTCGTGCTCGTCTCCCAGGTCAGTCCGCTGGTCAACGATGAAGGCGTCGCCATCGCGGCATCGACGCTCCTCGTCGCCGGGCTGTTCAACCCGCTGCGGACGAGAGTCCAACGGAGCGTGGATCGCCGGTTCCATCGGGCGAGATACGACGCTGACAGGATGGTCCGCGATTTCGCGTCGCGCCTCCGCGATGAGCTGGACCTCGCAACGCTGGCGACCGACCTGGCCGCGATCACCACGAGCGCCGTCGAACCGACGTCCGCCGTCCTGTGGCTGCGGGCGCGTGGGCGCGCGTGAGCATGCGTCGATCCGCCGTCTTCTCCGCCACGATGCGGCCGTGACCGCTCGCGCGTCACGGCACGTGACATCGCCGCGGTCCCGTAACGATTTTCCGACCAGAGGCCGGTTCGCCGCCGTGACCCGTCGTGACCATTGGCGCCGGGTACGGCCCGCTGCATTGGGTCCGCTTGTCGCCGCACCCGCGGGCTCGGTCCGGACCGATCACCCATGAGCGCTCGCACGAGTCGGCGGGTGGCCGCCGTGATGGCTGTCGCCACCCTGACGATGATGGCCGCGAGCATCGTCCTCCTGATCCCGAACGCGGTCGGCCGAACCTTGGAGGACTTCGGATCGAACGGCGTCGTGGGGCTGGCGGTGAGCTGCACCTACCCGATCGTCGGTTGGCTGATCGCCTCGCGCCGCCCCGGGAACCGGATCGGCTGGATCTTCCTCGTCGTGGGCTTGTCGCAGGCCCTCGAGGCCCTCGCGACCATGTACGCGACCTACGGTCTCCTGACCGTCCCTGGATCGCTCCCATTCGCCGACTTCGCGTCGTGGGTCCAGGTCTGGGCGTGGATCCCGGGCTACCTGCTTGTTGGCTTGCTCGTCCTGTTGTTCCCGGATGGCGAGCTGCCGTCTCCGCGCTGGCGCCCCGCCCTGTGGATCGCCGCGCTGTCATTCACGTTGATGCTCGTACCCGAGAGCCTAGTGGCGTGGTTCCATCGAGGGGCCATCCTCCTCGACCCGAACTGGGACACGACGGTCGGCGCAGTCGGCCCGGTCGCGTCGACACTGCAGCTCATCGGCGTTCTGCTGAGTCTGCTCGTGGCCATCTCGGCGGTCGCGGCCGTGGTCGTGCGGTTCCGGCGATCGTCAGGGATCGAGCGGCAGCAATTCAAGTGGGTCGCGTTCGCCGGCATCGCCGAGATCGTGATGCTCTGGTTGACGACCGGACAATTCCTGCCCACGCCGCTCGACCTCATCGCGGCGGGGCTCATCGGGCCGCTCGTCCCGATCGTCACGGCGATCGCCATCCTCCACTACCGGCTGTACGAGATCGATCGCATCATCTCGCGGACGCTGTCGTGGGCCGCGGTGACCGGCGTTCTGCTCGTCGTCTTCACGGCGGCGGTTATCGGACTGGAGGCGGCCCTCGCCGGGATCACCCAGGGCCAGACCCTCGCCGTGGCGGCCTCGACGCTCGTGGCGTTCGCTCTCATCCAGCCGGTGCGGCGTCGCATCCAGGTGGCGGTCGACCGACGTTTCGACCGTGCCAGGTATGACGGCGAGCGGACGAGCGCCGAGTTCTTCGAACGGCTGCGGGATGAGGTCGACCTCGCCGCAGTCACCTCCGACCTGGACGCCACGGTCAGGCGAGCCCTTGCGCCAGGGTCGATCGGCGTGTGGCTCCGGAGTTCGTCGCGATGACCGCGCGACGCGGGCCGTGGGTGCTGGCCTCGATCGGCGCTTCGACCGGGCACGATCCGACGGGGAGCGGACGGCCGGCGCGTTCGCCGAGCGTCTGCGCCGGGAGACCGATATCGATCGCGTCACGACCGACCTGCGCGCGACTATCGAGGGCGCCGTCGCCCCGTCCCTGCTCGAAGTCTGGCTTCGTGACCCGGGGATGACTCGATGAGGAATCATCGAGCGTCGGTGTCCAGCGACGTCGGTCGTCACGTGGATCGCCAGGTGCTCCTTCTTCGTAACGTTTCCCGGACGCCGGCCCGGCAACATCAGGAGCGACATGAGTGAACTGACCCGCCCGATCCGCCGCCTCTTCGGTCGCGGACAACGCCCCGCCGATGTCCCGGCCGGGACAGACCTCGCCGAACGACCCGTTCCCGTCGAGCCCGCGGCGAACCGCGACTCGATCGCGGTGGACATCCCCGAGTCGGACCCGCTGCTCGCCTATTTCCAGAGCGCGTCAGGACCGGTCGAGCTGGCACGCCTCGAACTGGGGTCGCCGGCGGTCGACGCCCTGCGCCAGGCCGGCGTCGCGCTCGTCGTCCCGCTCGTGTCGCAGGGAGAGCTGATCGGCACGCTCAACCTCGGGCCGCGGCTGTCCGAGCAGGATTACTCGACCGACGACCGCCGCCTCCTGACGACACTGGCCGCCCAGGCCGCCCCGGCCATCCGTGTCGCCCAGCTCGTCCGCGAGCAGGCCGCCGAAGCAGCCGAACGTCAGCGGCTCGAGCAGGAGATGCGGGTCGCCACGCTCATCCAGCAGCAATTCCTGCCGCGCGAACTGCCGAACCTCCCGCAGTGGCAGATCGCGGCGTATTACGGTCCCGCCCGCGCGGTCGGCGGCGACTTCTACGACTTCATCGAGATGCGCGACGGCCGCATCGGGATCGCCGTCGGCGACGTCACCGACAAGGGCGTCCCGGCCGCCCTGGTCATGGCCCGGACCCATTCGGTCCTGCGAGCGGAAGCCAGCCGGAGCGATTCGCCGGGCGAGATCCTCGCCCGTGCCAACGCGCTGCTCGAACCCGAGATGCCGGCCCGGATGTTCGTGACGTGCCTCTTCGCGATCCTCGAGCCTGCGACCGGCCGGATCGTGATGGCCAACGCCGGCCACAACCTGCCCTACATCCGCACGGACGACGGCGTCGTCGAGTTGCGCGCGACGGGGATGCCACTCGGCCTGCTGCCGGGCATCGTGTACGAAGAGACCGAGGGCGTGATCGCCCCAGGCAGCAACGTCCTCCTCTACTCGGACGGCCTCGTCGAGGCACATGATCCGAGCCAGGAGATGTACGGCTTCCCGCGCCTCCGCGAGGAGATGGCCGTCGACGATGCCGGCAGCGAACTGCTCGACCGCCTGCTCGACACCCTCCATCGGTTCACCGGCCCGGACTGGGAGCAGGAGGACGACATCACGCTCGTCACCCTCCGCCGAGCCTCCGGCGTCGCGCATGAACCGGCCGGCGACGGCCAGGCCGCCCCTGCACTCGTCACGGCATTCTCCATCCCGGGCGAGGAGGGCAACGAACGCCTGGCGATGGACCGGGTCGCGGCCGCGATCGCCGACCTTGGGCTCCCGACCGCCCGCCTCGAACGGCTCAAGACCGCGGTCAGCGAGACCGCGATGAACGCCATCGAGTACGGCAGCCAAGGCAACGCCGACATCCCCGTGGACATCGTCGTCGAGACGACCGCCGCGTCGATCGTCGTCCGCGTCACCGACCGCGCCCTGTCCGGCGGCGTCCCGAGCCAACCAGAGGCTCCCGACATCGAACGGAAGCTCGCGGGCGAGCAGAAGCCCCGCGGTTGGGGACTCTTCCTGATCAAGAGCATGGTGGATTCGATGGACGTGACCAGCGACGGGTCGAGCCAGACGGTGACCCTGACGATGGCGCGCGAGGAGCGGACCGATGGATGACCGAACGTTCGGGGCAGTGATCACGGAAGTCCCGGAAGAGGTTCGAGTCCGCCTCAGCGGGGATCTCAACGCCCGCGCCGATGAGACGCTGGGGACGACCTACGCCCAGGTCGCGGCACTCGGCCCGCACGTCGTCAGCCTGGACTTCAGCCATGTCGGCTACATCAACAGCACGGGCATCGCGCTCGTCGTCCGATTGCTGGCCGATGCCCGACGCGACGGCCGCACGGTCCGGGCGATCGGCCTGACCGAGCACTACCGGGAGATCTTCCGGATCACCCGGCTATCGGACTTCATGGAGATCGTCGAAGGAGACGCCGCATGACCGCCACCGTCATCGAGCTCGACCAGGAAGGCCCGGCGTCGATCCTTCGCATCGCTGGCGACATCACATCCGCCAGCGAAGGCGATCTTGGCGCGGCCTATGGGCTCGCCGTGGCCAACGGGGCCTCGGCGGTGATCCTCGACTTCAGCAAGCTCGAGTACATGAACAGCGGTGGCATCGGGCTGCTGGTCACCCTTCTGGTCCGCGCCCAGCGTGCTGGGGGACGCCTCGTGGCGACCGGCCTCTCCGATCACTACCGCCAGATCTTCGAATTGACCCGCCTCGACGAGGCGATCCAGATCGTGGACGACGAAGACGCAGCCGTGCTGGCTGCGACCGCCTGACCCGGACGCGTCCGGGAGACCGAGGAGATCGACATGGTCGAGACGAAGCAACCCGCGCCGACGACCGACGGCACATCAACGAATCGCTCCGAGGCCAATTGGGCCAAGCCGGTCGACCGCCTGTCGGCTGCCGGAGTCGCCGGCGCCAAGGACGACGCCGTCACCGGGAAGCGAGTATCCGGCCCGCTCCAGGGGTTCGGCCAGCTGTGGCAGAAGACATTCTCGGTCCGTCTTGACGGCGTGGACACCAGCCCGGAAGCGGTCATCGCGACATGGAAGGCGCACTTCCCCGAATTCTGGCCGAAGGGCCAGCGGTTCTACGCTCCGCTCTCAGGCATCAAGCCCGGCGAGGTGGCCCTCCTCGAGATCCAGCCGGTCCCCGGCGCCCCGGTCAAGCTGTCGACCGGCGTCCTCGTCCTGTACGCCGACGACGAGTCGTTCACGTTCATGACGCCGGAAGGTCATACCCTATCGGCATGGATCACCTTCTCCGCGCGGTCCGACGACGGTGTGGTCGTCGCCCAGGCGCAAGCGCTCGAGCGCCCGTCGGACCCGTTTGACGAACTCGCCTACAAGCTGGGCGGCAATCGCCAGAACAACAAGTTCTGGGAGGCCACGCTGCGCAATCTTGCGATCATGGTCGGCGTGCCCGTTCCCGTGGTGGACGTCCAGGTGGCCTGCATCGACAGCAACCGTCAGTGGCGCCAGTGGCGCAACGTCCGCAACAGCGCGACACTCCGGTCCGCCCGGCGGACGGTGACCTCGCCGATTCGTTGGATCACCCGACGGGGGTGAGGCGACCTCATCGCGACGTGCTGCGGTGAGTCCCCGCGGCGGGATCGGCCTGGACGCGATCGTCGTCGGGGCCGGGCCGAACGGCCTCGCGGCGGCAATCACCCTGGCCCGGGCCGGGCGCTCGGTCCGCGTGTATGAAGCCGCTGAACAAGTGGGTGGCGGGACGCGGACAATGGAGCTGACGCTGCCAGGGTTTCGCCACGACATGTGTTCGACCATCCTGCCGCTGACGCTCGCATCGCCGTTCTTCACCTCGATCGACCTGGCTGCTCGTGGGGTCGAGATCGTCCATCCGGACGCACCGGTGGCGCATCCGCTCGATGGCGGGCGGGCAGCCGTCCTCGAGCGTTCCGTGACCATGACGGGCGAGAGCCTGGGCGGCGCGGACGGGCGGGCGTGGCGACAGCTGTTCGGGCCGCTGGTCCGCGACGCGGCGAAGATCGGTCCGGAGATCCTGCGGCCTGTGCCGCACATCCCGCGCCACCCGCTGGCGATGGCCCGGTTCGGTCTACTGGCCCTCCGGTCCGCCGAAGGGATCGCGCGCAGCCGGTTTCATGACGATGCGGCGCGAGCGCTGTTCGCGGGGATCTCGGCGCACGCCATGCTCCGCTTCGATCGCCCGTTGAGTGCCTCGTTCGGGCTCGTCCTGGCGACCTATGCGCATGCCGTCGGTTGGCCGATGACCCGCGGCGGGGCGTCGGCGGTCGCGAGCGCGCTCGTCGCCGAGCTCGAGGCGGCCGGTGGCGAGGTCGTGACCGGCCAGCGCGTGGCCGCGCTCGCGGACCTCCCGGCCGCGCGAGCCGTGCTGCTCGATGTCACGCCGCGGCAGGTCGAAGCGATCGCCGGGGACCGGCTGTCGCCGCGGACCCGCCGCCATACGGAGCGGTTCCGCTACGGTTCGGGCGTCTTCAAGCTGGATTGGGCGCTGGATGGCCCGGTGCCATGGGCGGCAGAGGGCCCACGCCGCGCCGCAACGGTCCACCTCGGCGGGACGCTCGACGAGATCGCGGCGTCGGAGGCGGATGTCGCGGCCGGTCGTCACCCCGATCGGCCGTACGTGCTGTTCGTCCACTACACGCCGTGGGATACCTCACGCGCACCGGAGGGCAAGGCCACGGCCTGGGCCTACTGCCACGTGCCGGCTGGCTCCGACGTGGACATGACCGACAGGATCGAGGCGCAGGTCGAGCGCTTCGCGCCGGGGTTCCGCGACCGGATCCTCGCACGTGCCGCACACGGGCCTGCCGCGGTGGAGGCACACGACGCCAACTACATCGGTGGCGACATCAACGGCGGTATCCAGGACATCCGCCAGCTCATCTTTCGACCGTGGCCGTCGCTCGATCCGTATCGCATCGGCGAGGGGCTCTACATGTGCTCGTCGTCCACGCCGCCGGGTGGCGGGGTCCACGGCATGTGCGGACTGCTCGCTGCGCAGTCCGCCCTGCGTCACGAGCTTCGCTGAGAAGAGTCGGGGCCTGCCCGCGACCGACAGTCGACAACCAGTGGTCGAGGGGCACCGCAAGCCCCTCCTGGACACGATCCGTCGACCGTCAGGCGCCGGTCGAGTCCGCGAACCCGGTTCGAGGCGCTTCGACCCCTGGTTGTCGACCACGAGTCGGCGAGTCGACACTCGACACAATCACGCGCCGCAGGCTCCACGGCCTGCCCGCGACCGACACCTGACACGTGGACGCGCCGTCAGGCTCCAGACTGGGCAAGTTCCCGTCGCAGCCACACCCCGAACGCGATGGCTCCAACGGCTGGCACCAGCGACAGCGCCGTGAAGACGAGAAGGATCACCACGATGAGCACCTGGACGTCGGCCAGCGAATCCTGGACCGTCCCGGACCCGAGTCGTGTCGCCAGCGCCTGGGTGCTGTCGGCGAGTCGCCCGAGCGAGGCCTCGTTCGCGGCCAGCGACTGGCTGTTGGCGGCCAGGGCGGTGCTGACGATCGCCAGCTGCGTGTCGATGCCGTCAAGGCTCGACGAGACCTTCCCGACGGTGTCCGCCGCACCGCCGAGTGGCGTCGCCCCAAGGATGTTGACCGATCGGAGCTGCGCCTCGAGCCCGGACAGGTCGGCCCGCAACCCCGTGATCCGGTCGGAGACCACGGGCAGGGTCTTTGACACCTGATCAAGCGTCGTGCTGAAGGTCCCCGCGGTGGCCGACGCATCGCGCAGGGCGCTCGCTGTGTGGTCGGTCGTCGCAGCGAGCTGGGTGATCGTCGTTTCGACTTCCGTCCGGAGGTTGCCGATGCGGCCGTTGACCCAGATCAGCGCCCCGAACGCGATCGCCGCGACGACGAGCGCGATGGCGCCGTAGGCGATGAGGCCCTGACTCAGACGCCGGAGACCCGCGCGAAGATCGGGCACGACGGGACCGGACGCTGAAGCGCCGGGCGACGGCGGCGTCACAGGCCGCGATTCGAACGTCCTGGTCATGTCGTCGCTCATGGCGCCCATTCCACCACATCGCCGACCGCCGTCGGCAGCATCCGTACATCCGGTGCGAGTTCGGAAGCATATTCGACGAACGCCGCGGGTGGTTCGACGAGTCGCTCCGGGAAGACCCGGCCGAGTGCGTGCGGCCAGTACGTGCCCCAATGGATCGGCACGGCCGCCCGCGGCTTGATGAGCCGGAGCGCCTCGGCTGCCCGCATCGGGTCGAGATGGAGGCCGCGACCGAGGGTCGGCCCCCAGCCCCACACCGGGATGAGCGCGAGGTCGATCGGCTCGCCTAGCGCGCCCATCCCCTCGAACAGATCCGTGTCACCGGCGAAATAGATGGTCCGGCTGCCTCGGACCACGAACCCGAGGGGCAGCGCGGTCGGGCCCAGCGGCGGCCGATACCCGGAGTGGACCGCCGTGACGGCGCGGACGACGACGCTCCCCACCGACGCGCTCCCGCCGACCGCGATCTCGCGTACGTCGCCGAACCCGGCCGAGCGCATCCAGGGCCCGGACCCCGCCGGCACGAAGACGGGGATGTCGCGCCCGAGATGCCGCAGCGACGGGACGTCGAGGTGGTCCCAGTGGAGGTGCGAGATGAGGATCGCGTCGATGTCCCGCAGCCGGTCGCGTGCGGGGACCGGCTCCACGCGCCGCAGCGGGCCTACCCGCGCTCTCGTGACCGGATCGGTCAGGAGGCGGACCCCGTCCATCTCGATGACGACCGCCGAGTGGCCGATGAAGTCGAGCCCAGGCCCGCCGGTCACCGCCAGCCGCTGCGCGCCGCGTCCGGATAGAGACGGACCCGTCGATACGGTTCACGCCCGCGCGACCGGGAGACCAGGTTCGCCCGCTCCGCCATCTGATGCTGGAGCCGCCGGATGTAGGCGTTCTGGGGCGACAACTCGACCGCTTCGGACGACGACAGGACCGATTCGATGGCGTCCTCCGTCTCGCGCATCGCCGCCTCGCGCGGGTCGATCTCGAGCGAGAAGATCGACGTCAGGCTGGACTGCATCTGGGGGATGGTGTTGCTCTTGAGCACGTAGATGGGGACGGCGCGGTCCTCCGCGTCACGGAGCATCGGGGTCTTCTGCTTGTACTCGTTGCGGAGGGTCATGACGACGTCGGCCTCGTCCACGTCGCGCGCGATCACCACGGGGAGTTGCAGGTCGCGGACCGCCTGTTCGAGGCGCTTGCGGCTGATGCCCTGCGGCAGCACCCGCAGCGTCGGCAGCGGCGATCCGCCCGGCACGAGCACGGTCCCGCCATCGGGGCCTTCCTCGGCGCCCAGCGGCAGGCGATCCAGATCGTCATCCTCGAAGGCATCGGCGTTCACCGGACCGGTCCCGTCCTCGGCTTTCAGCGCATTGAGCGCCCGGCTGGCCTGATCGCTCCAGGCCTTCTGGCGCTGGAGTTCGCGCGCCTCGCGGGCGCGCGTCTCGGCGGCGGTCGCCAATGCGCCGCGCTCGAGCGGGCCACGATCGGCGAGGTCGCCTGCCACGAACGGCTCCACGCCACCGGTCACGGGGGCGCCGGCAGGTCCGCGTCCACCACCGAGCGGTGTCGCGAATCGCTCACCCGGGATCGTGCCTGCCGGGCCACCCTCCGAGACGGGACCGCGGGTCGCCGGTTCGCGCCCGGACCCGCCGCGTGACGAGCGCCAGCCACCGGTCGCGCCGGCGCGATAGCCCGGCCTGACGCCTGATGCGCGGTCGGCCTCGTGGTAGCCGCCGTTCCGGTATGCGCCATCGCCACGCCAGCCGGGCTCCATCCGCCATGGGGAACCGGCTCCGACGAGACCGGCGAACCGTTCGGCGCCGAGCTGTTCGCGCGGGGACGGTCGCGGTCGGCCCTGGCTGCGATGGACGCCCTCCTCGTCGCGCCAGCGGAGCTCCGGCGACACCTGGTCGCCGCGCAGCATCGCGTCGATGGTCTCGGCGACATCGGCGTGGACGGCGACCCGCTCGCGATCGACGATCTCGACGATGACGTCGAAGGTCGGCGGCGCCTTGCGCTCCAGGACGCTCTTCTGGGTCCGCCGGCGGCGCGCCTCCTCGTCGCCGAGGGTCACGCTCTGGATCCCGCCGATGAGGTCGGACAGGGTCGGGTTGAGCATCAGGTTGTCGAGGTTGTTGCCGTGTGCCGTGCCGATGAGCTGGACGCCGCGCTCGGCGATGGTCCGGGCCGCGGCGGCCTCGAGCTCGGTCCCGATCTCGTCGATGATGATGACCTGGGGCATGTGGTTCTCGACCGCTTCGATCATCACCTCGTGCTGCATCGACGGGGTGCGGACCTGCATCCGCCGCGCCTTGCCGATGGCCGGGTGCGGGATGTCGCCGTCGCCCGCGATCTCATTGGAGGTATCCACGACGACCACGCGCTTGCCCATGTCGTCGGCGAGGACCCGCGCCGCCTCCCGAAGCATCGTCGTCTTGCCGATGCCCGGCCGGCCCATGATCAGGATCGACTTCCCGGTCTCGACGAAGTCGTTGATGATCTCGATGGTGCCGAAGACCGCGCGACCGATCCGGCAGGTCAGCCCGACGATCTTGCCGTTCCGGTTGCGGATGGCGCTGATCCGATGGAGCGTCCGCTCGATTCCCGCTCGGTTGTCGTCGCCGAACGTCCCGATATGCTCGACCACGAAGGCGATGTCGGCCTCGGTGATCTCGCGATCCAGAAGGCTCTCCTCAGAATCCGGGAAGCGCGCCTCCGGGCGCCGGCCGAGGTCCATCACGACCTCGATGAGGGCGAACCGATCGGGCAGCGCGTGGACGGCGGCCACGATCTCCGGGGGCAGCGACGAGAGCAGGGCATCGAGATCGTCGATCGACTCGCGCGGGCGTTCGCCGGATCCCATGCTGGCCTCCATTAGCGGACGCCGGCAGGCACGAGGGCCGGTTCGGCGACGCGGATGAGGGTTTCCTTCATCAGGAGATTGACGCTTGCGATCGATTCGAAGCCGGCCTCTTCCAGCCGCCGATCGATCGGCGATTCATAGGTCCGGACCGGAGCGATGACCCCGTGGTCGTGGCGGTGGGCGCCGCCCTTCGTCGTCCTGGCGTGGATGACGCCGAGTCCGAAAGCGAGCAGGTCGGTCACATCGGCTTCGGACCGGGCGACGATCTTGAGGTAGTGCGGCTGATCCTCCTTGGCCACGCCGACCTGGAGGAAGCCATCGAGCTGCGTCCCGTCGTTCCCTCCGCCATCCGTCGTCTGGGCGAACCCTTCGACATCGGCGAAACGCAGGATCGGCGTGAGGCTGGACCGCGGGACCCGCCAGTGCGGGCCCTGGCGCTCCCAGTCGGCCAGCCGGATGGCCTCCAGGCGGGCGACCGGGGCGGGCGTCGCCGAGGCGTACAGACGGGCCAGGGCCAGTGCGTCGAGACCGGTCGTCGGACGGATCCGACAGCCCGCCGCCCGTTCGTCCGACCAGGGGTCCGGGAGTGACGTGTCGGCGGCGCGGAACAGGACGTGTTCCTCGCCGTAACGCATGAAGCCCGCCTGCATGAGCAGCTCGACATTACCGTCGGCATCCGCGCACGCGACGTGGAAGCGCGCCGCCGCCCGCTTGCCGCCCTCGCGCAGGAGCTGCTGGACCAGTCGGTAGCGGATATCGCCGGCGTTGGCCATCCCGACCGCATCGAGTTCCACGATCGTCCATTCGTCCCGGACCGCCTCGCGCTCGACGCGGACGAGCCCGGCGATCCGGCCCTCCTCCTCGTACACGAACATCAGGTCATTCGGGCGGAAGGCACCGAGCGGCAGGCGGAAGAGCGAGAACACGCCGATCGGCGGACCATTGACGGGCAGGCCCAGCGAACGCGTCTCGGCGCCGTCCGATTGACACAGCCGCGACAGCTCCCCGAGCGCGGCGAGGTCGGTCAGGCGAGCGGCTCGGACCTTGCCGGTACTGCGTGGGGAGCGGAGCGCGCTCATCTGGCCGGTCTGCCCGCATCGTGGCGGGCGGCGAGCGATCGCCGGGTCGGGTGCGGCCGGCGGCCGGATCCCTCGCCAGGGTCGTCGTGCTCGGCGGCCATCGTGGCGACGAGTCGGTGGAAGCGTGTCTCGCCGGCGAGTTCGGGATGGAAGGCCGTGGCGATGATGTTGCGCTGGCGCACGGCCACCACCCGGCCGTCGTCGAGGCGGGCAAGGATGTCCACGTCCGGCCCGGTCCGGTCGATGATCGGTGCCCGGATGAAGACGGCATGGACCGGCGTGTCGCCGAGGACTGGCACCTGGAGCTCGGCCTCGAACGAGTCGAGCTGGCGCCCGAACGCGTTGCGCTCGACGGTCACATCGATCAGCGGCAGGATCGGCGGCTCGCCCCCCGCGATCTCGGCGGCCAGCACGATCATCCCGGCGCACGTGCCGAATACCGGCGCCCCGCTCGCCGCCAGGTCGAGGACCGGCTGGCGCAGTCCCCAACGCTCGATCAGCTGGCGCATCGTCGTGCTCTCGCCACCGGGCAGGATGAGTCCGGCGACGCCCTCGAGGTCGACCGGCTCACGCACGCGGACGCCGTCCACGCCGATCGCCCGGAGCGTGTCGAGGTGCTCACGGAAGGCGCCCTGCAGCGCCATCACGCCGATCTTCATGGCCGGGCTGTGCGCGGGGTCGTCTGGGTGCCCCGCCTACCAGCCCCGGACGGCGAGTCGCTCCTGGTCGGGGATCTCCTCGAGGGCGATCCCGCGCATCGGAGCCCCGAGGCCCTTCGAGACCTCGGCGATCTTCTTCGCGTCGTCGAAGAACGTGGTCGCCTGGACGATGGCGTTGGCCATCCGGGCCGGGTCCTCGCTCTTGAAGATGCCCGAGCCGACGAACACGCCCTCCGCCCCGAGCTGCATCACCAGCGCGGCGTCGGACGGGGTGCTGATGCCGCCGGCGACGAAGTTCACGACGGGCAGCTTCCCGTTCGCGGCGACATCCTTGACCAGCTCGTACGGGGCGCCGAGTTCCTTGGCGGCGACGAACAGCTCGTCCTCGCGCAGGCCCTGGAGGCGGCGGATCTCGGCCAGCACGTCACGCAGCTGGCGGACGGCCTCGACGATATTGCCGGTCCCGGCTTCACCCTTGGTTCGCATCATCGCCGAGCCTTCGTTGATCCGGCGGAGCGCCTCGCCGAGGTTCCGGCAACCGCACACGAACGGGACCTTGAAGTCGTGCTTGTCGATGTGGTTCCGCTCGTCGGCCGGGGTGAGGACCTCGGACTCGTCGATGTAGTCGACACCGAGCGCCTCGAGTACCTGGGCTTCGACGAAGTGACCGATGCGCGCCTTGGCCATGACCGGGATGGACACGGCGTCCATGATCCCGACGATCATCTCGGGGTCGGACATGCGGGCGACGCCGCCTGCCTTGCGGATGTCGGCCGGGACGCGCTCGAGCGCCATCACCGCGACGGCGCCGGCATCTTCGGCGATCTTGGCCTGATCGGGTGTGACGACGTCCATGATGACGCCGCCCTTGAGCATCTGGGCAAGACCCTTCTTGGTCGCCCAGGTGGACGTCTCGACGGTCATGTGACAGGGATCCCTCTGGTCATTCGCGCTCGGATCGCCGGCCGGGTCTGGCCCCGGGGTCGTCGCCCGTTCGAGTCGGCCGAGCCCCGCGCGCGCGGCGATTATCGCACGAGCCGCGAGGATAGCCAGCGGGTGCCGCGCCGTGGATCCGAGACGTCCTGTGTCGACCCAGAGTCGACAACGAGCGGTCGAACGCGGTGAAAGCCGCCCTCTCGCAGCAGATCGACGACAAACAGGCGACAGATCATGTCGACGAAGGCCCGAAGCAGGTCCCCGACCCCTGGTTGTCGACTCGTGGTCGACAAAGCCGCAACGCCGCGTTGCCGGCCAGGGCCACTATCGCGCGACGGTCCGGACGACTCCCGACATCAGCTTCGTGGCGCGCCGCGCCGCCGTCGGCGAGAGACGCGAGAGCGCATCGACGAGATCGATGACGTCCTGGTCAGGTAGCCCGCCGAGGAGGTCGAAGAGACGGAGGATCGTCGTGTCCGGGATCCGCCCAAGCAGCTGCAGCGAGCGCTCGAGCTCGCGCGGCTCGAGTTGCGGGACCAGGCCCACGGCGCGATCGAACAGTCTGACGAAGACGAGGAATGCCGTCAGCCACTCGCGGAGGGCGGCCAGCTCGCGGTCGTCCGGATGCGCAGCGAGCGCCGCCGCCGCCTCACGTTCCTTCGCCTCGAGCACGGCCACGATCGGGTCGCCCTCGCGGACCTTGCGCTCGGCGATGACCCGCCCGAACCACTGCCAGTGGTCGCCGACCGCGAGATAGGCGGTCCCGGCCGGCCCGCGACGACCGACGCGCCGCGGTTCCGGCACGCGCTCCACGATCCCCCACGCCTCTGCTTCGGCCAGGGCTAGGCTCGCCGCACGGTGGCTGAGGCCGAGGGCCTCGCGCACCTCGCGCTCGGTCAGTGGCTCCTGGCGCGCCATGAGGTAGGCCTGGACTCGCGCGATCGCGGGCGCGACGCCCCAGGCGGCACCCATCTCACCCCACGCCTCGGCGAGCTCGATCCGGATGGCTTCGGCGGTCGGCGATGTCGGTCCGTCGTCCGGCCCATGGACGTGGTCGTTCGACCCAGCTGCATCATCGACCGAGGCAGAAACATGCGCCTTGACAGTAGCGTGTTTATCGGTCATAACTTGCTATACGAGAGTAGCAGGTGGAAGGTCGAAAAGCGATGACGATCGGGATCGTCGGTCGAGACACGGACCCGGTGTCGGCCCATCGGGCGCGCTGGCTCGGAGCTGCGGCAGGGCT
>Ga0075026_100000031_pt1 | contig 41460 bp, 33 predicted proteins | sample Str012_2_FD_71392 | JGI IMG/M metagenome (GOLD analysis project Ga0075026, IMG submission 71392) | Freshwater sediment microbial communities in response to fracking from Pennsylvania, USA - Straight Creek_MetaG_SC_2012 | ecosystem: Environmental > Aquatic > Freshwater > Creek > Sediment... | reverse complement strand
CCGGCTTCAACCGCGCGTACCTGCGTACCCACCAGCGCTACCGCGACCGGGTGCAGCGCATGCTGGGACGCACTGGACGGTACATGGTGGTGTACGGCTGTCTCGCGGCGCTGATGGGCGTGCTGTTCCTGCGGCTGCCGACCTCGTTCCTGCCCCCTGAAGATCAGGGCTACATGATGATCTATGTGCAGACGCCGGTGGGTGCCACGGCGATCCGCACCAATCAAGTGCTCGACAAGGTGCAGGACCATTTCCTCGATCACGAGGGCAAGCTGGTTGAATCGGTGTTCACGGTAATGGGATTCAGCTTCAGCGGCACCGGCCAGAATTCCGGCATAGGCTTCGTGCTGCTGAAGGACTGGGCCGAGCGGCGGCGCGCCGACCAGAGCGTGGACGCGGTCGCGGGACGCGCCTGGATGCCCTTCAGCCAGATCAAGGACGCCATGGCGTTTCCGATCGTGCCGCCAGCGGTCATCGAACTCGGCAATACCTCGGGGTTCGATTTCTACCTGAAGGATGAGGGCGGCAACGGCCACGAGGCGCTGCTCGCCGCGCGCAATCAGCTGCTGGGCATGTTGTCCCAGGACCGACGCCTCAACGGCGTGCGCCCGAATGGCTCCGAGGATTCGCCACAGTACCGGCTCGACATCGATGCGGCGCGCGCCAGCGCGCTCGATGTATCGCTCGATGACGTGAATACGACACTGGCGATGGCCTGGGGCGGGCGATACATTGACGATTTCATCGATCGCGGCCGGGTCAAGCGCGTCTACGTGCAGGCCGATGCGCCGTTCCGCATGAACCCCGAGGACTTCAATCTCTGGTACGTACGCAGTACCACCGGCAAGATGGTGCCGGTGCCGGCCTTCACGGCCTCGCACTGGGAGTTTGGCCCGCCGGAATTGCAGCGCTACAACGGCGTGGCCGCCTTCGATATCAACGGTTCGGCGGCGCCGGGCGTGTCCTCGGGTACCGCCATGAAGATCGTCGAGAGCGCGGCGGCAAAGTTGCCGCCGGGGTTCCGGGTGGACTGGACCGGTCAGTCTTATGAGGAGCGCGCCGCGGGCACGCAGACGCCGCTACTCTACGCCATGTCGCTCGTCATTGTGTTCCTGGCACTCGCCGCCCTGTACGAGAGCTGGGTGATGCCGATTCCGATCCTGCTGGCCGTGCCGCTGGGCATCATCGGCGCGGTGTTCGCGACCTCGCTGCGCGGCCTGGAGCGCGACGTCTATTTCCAGGTCGGCATGCTGACCACGATCGGACTGGCCAGCAAGAATGCCATCCTGATTGTCGAGTTCGCCAAGCTGAACATGGACGCCGGGGCGGAGCTGGTCGAAGCCACGCTGCATGCAGTGCACGACCGCTTACGTCCGATCGTGATGACTTCGCTGGCCTTCGGCTTCGGCGTGCTGCCCCTCGCGCTCGCCCACGGCGCCGGCGCTGGGGCGCAACGCGCAATCGGTACTGGAATATTTGGCGGCATGCTGGCCGGCACCATACTCGGCGTACTGTTCGTGCCCGTGCTGTTCGTATTTATTCAGCGGCTGATGGGTGGCAAGGGCGGTGCGCCGGGCGGCGCACCTGGCGCTGCATCGGCCGGACACTGAGGGACCTATGAGTAAACCCGTTGATCTGCTCGGCTCATTCTGGACGCTGGCGGTGGGCGCGGATCCACTCGGCGACCAGCGCTGCCACCGCGACTTCCGCACCCGCGTCGAGGTCGCTGCCCGGGCTGGCTTCGCCGGCATGGGTTTCTGGCACACCGATATTGTCGAGATCAGGAAAAAATACAGTTTGCAGGAAATGAAGCAGATCCTGGACGGCCACGGCATCGTCCACATCGAGGTGGAATGGCTGCTCGACTGGTTCTGCACTGATGCGCGACGGGCGGCATCGGACCAAACCCGCCGGCTGCTGCTGGACGCGGCCGAGATCCTGCGGGCGCGGCATATCAAAATCGGCGATCTGGGCAATGATTGTGCGGACGTGCCGCAATTGACCGAGGCCTTTGCGCCCCTGTGTCGCCAGGCCGCCGAGCGCGGCACCAAGGTGCTGTTCGAGATGCTGCCGGCGCAGTTTTCGCGCGTACCGTCGCTCGATCAGGTGCTGGCCGTGGTGCGCGGCTCGGGCGCCAGCAATGGCGGCATCATGCTCGATAATCTGCACCTACAGCGCACGGGAACTGATCTCACAGCGATTGTCCGCAAGCTCGGTCCACGCGATCATATCGGTGTCGAGATCAACGACGGCAGTCTGGCGGTGCCGGTGCATTTCCAGGATTCGGTGATCAACAAGCGGCTGCTGCCCGGTGATGGCGAGTTCGACATCGCGGCGTTTCTCAAGGCCGTGTGGTCGGTGGGGTACGAGGGCCCGGTCGGCGTCGAGGTGCTGAACGAGTACATGCGCAAGTGGGACCTCGAGACCGCGGCGACCGAGGCCTATGCCAAGACGCGACGGGTAGTGGACGCGGCGCGCTGAAGCGCATTCGTGAGGGAACTGGTGACCGAACCTGATCTGGATGACTGGAAGGAGATGTACCGCGCACTGTGGCGGATACGTCTGTTCGAAGGCCAGGTGCAGCGGCTCGCCGCCGCGGGTGAGATTCCCGGCTTCCCGCACCTGTCCACCGGTCAGGAAGCCGTGGCGGTGGGCGTGTGTACGCAACTGGCACGCGAGGATGTACTGTTCACCAGCCACCGCGGCCACGGCCACGTGCTCGCCAAGGGCAGTGATCTCGAGGCGACCTTCGCCGAAATTCTGGGCCGGTCCAGCGGATTGTGCGCGGGCCGTGGCGGTTCGATGCATCTGGTCGACGCCGCGCACGGCGTGCTGGGCGCGACCGGCGTCGTGGCCGGCAATCTGGCGCTGGCGGCGGGCGCGGCCTGGGCGGCGCAGGCCCTCGGCCGGCGGAATATCAGCGTGGTGTTTTTCGGCGATGGCGCGACCGGCGCCGGCGCCTTTCACGAAACGCTCAATCTCGCCGCGCTGTGGCGGCTGCCGCTGCTGTTCGTGTGCGAGAACAACGGCTACGCCGAGTTCACGAGCCGCGAAGAGCACTCCAACGTCAAGCATGTCAGCAGCTTCGCCGCGCCCTACGACATTGCCACGACCACCATCGACGGCAACGACTTGCCGACTGTCTATGCTGCGGCGCGCGTGGCGATCGAGTCGCTGCGCCGTGGCAGCGGCCCCTATCTGCTCGAATGCCTGACGTTCCGCATGGCGGGACACTACGTCGGCGACATGCAGCAGTACCGCTCAAAGGAGGAACTCGCCGCGGCGCGCGAGCAGTGCCCCATCGAGCGGCTGAAGCGCTATCTGATCGAGCGCGGGGTCAGTGCCGCGGAACTCGATGCCATTGGCGAGCGCACCGGCCTCGAGGTACGCGAGGCGATCGAGCGTGCGCGCGCCGCGCCGCGGCCCGATCCGGCCGCGGTACTCGATAACGTCTACCGTTCGCAGGCGCTCGCCGCGATTCCGGGCTGAATAGCTGTGCAGCATACATTCATTGAAATCCTGCGCCGGGCGCTCGATGAGGAGCTGGCGCGGGACCCGGCGGTGCATCTGCTCGGCGAAGACGTCGCGGCCGGTGGCGCCTTCGGCGTCACGCGCGGGCTGGCCGAGAAACACGGCGCCTCGCGCGTGCGCAATACGCCGATCAGCGAGGCGGCCATTACCGGGCTGGCTACCGGTGCGGCACTGTGCGGACTGAAGCCCGTGCTGGAAGTCATGTTCATCGATTTCGCAACGCTGTCGATGGATTGCCTGGTGAACCAGACCGCCAAATACCGTTACATGTCGGGCGGGCAGCTCGCCGTGCCACTGGTGGTGCGCACGCAAGCAGGTGCCGCAGGCGGTGCCGCGGCCCAGCACTCGCAGAGCCTCGAGGCCTGGTTCATCCACGTGCCCGGGCTGGTCGTGGTCGCGCCGGCCACGCCCGCTGAGGCTTATGGGCTGCTGAAGAGCTCGATCCGGCTGGGCGAGCCGGTGATCTTCGTCGAACACAAGCGGCTGTACACGATGAAAGAGGAGCTGAGTGACCGCGCCGAGCTGCCGGTGATCGGCCGGGCGCGCATCGCCCGGCCCGGCAAGGACGTCACGGTGATCGCCTATTCGGCGATGGTGCATACGGCACTGGACGCCGCGCAGCAGCTCGCGGAGTCCGGCATCTCCGCTGAGGTCATTGACCTGCGGACGCTGCTGCCGCTCGACATGGCGACGATCGCGGCATCGGTGTCCAAGACTCACCGCGTGCTGATCGCTCACGAAGCGGTGCTCAATGGCGGCGTGGGCGCCGAGATCGCGGCGCGCATCGGCAGCGAACTGTTTGACGAACTGGACGCGCAGGTGATGCGCGTGGGCTGCGGCTTTGCACCGATCCCCTTCGCGCCGGAACTCGAGCGCGCGCTGCTCCCCGGCAGCGCACAGCTGGTGCGCGCCGCGCGGCAGCTGATAGGCATGGCCGGATAGGGCCCGGGAGCCACGCTAATGACCCGTGTCGCGCAGGAGATACCCAAAATTGGTCTGGTGATGGACGCCGTCAAGGTGGTCCGCTGGCTCAAGGCAGTCGGTGACCCGGTGACCGCCGGCGAAGCACTGCTCGAAGTGGAAACCGAAAAGTCGGTGGTTGAAATTGAAGCCGCCGCCACCGGGCGGCTGCTGCAGATCCTGGTGCAGGTCGATGAACAGGCGACGGTCGGTGACCAGGTCGGCTGGATTGAGTCTGCCGAGGCGCAGAGCGTGGCAGCCGCCGCGGCGCCGCGCAGCGCCGAGCCGGCCCCGGGGGCAGCAGCGCCCGCGGTGAGCGTGCCTACACTGGGCGCACTCGCATCCGGCGACGCCGAGCGTATCCGCAGCACACCGGTCGCGCGCCGCCTCGCCGCCGAACACGGCGTCAACCTGGAGACAATTGCGGGCAGTGGACCGGGTGGACGCGTACAGCTTGAGGATGTGCAGCGTTCCCTGGCCGCGGCGCCCGCTGCGGTGCCGGCGGCGCCGCGCGCCGGTGCGCCGGCCGTGCAGCCACTGACGCCGATGCGCCGCGCACTGGCGCGGGCCATGACCTTGAGCAATGCCGCCGTTCCGCAGTTTACGGTGGCCCGTGCCGTCGACTGGACGGTGCTGCAGGCACTGCGTGCCGAGTACTCGGCCGGCTTGCCGGCGGGCGCGCTTAAGCTATCGGTGAATGATTTTCTACTACAGGCCGTAGCTCGCGCGCTGCTGGAATTCCCGGCGCTGAATGCCACGTTCTCCGGCGATCCGGATGCGCCCGATGCCGGACTCCTTTCGGCGAGCGGTGCGCATATCGGCCTGGTGGTGGCGGTCGACAACGGTTTGCTGGTGCCGGTGATTCACGACGTGGAGCGCCTCGGCCTGGTCGATATCGTTCGCCGTCGCCAGGACTGCGTGGAGCGCGGACTCAAGGGTCGCTTGAAGCGCGAGGAACTCGTGGGCGCTACGATCAGCATTTCAAACCTCGGCGCCGAGGGGCCGGATCGCTTCAACGCGCTGATCAACCCGCCGCAAGCGGCGATACTCGCGGTCGGCCGGCAGCGCGACGCCGTCGTGGCGCGGGATGGCGCGGTGGTGATCCGCCCACTGTCGGAGCTCACGCTGACGGTCGATCATCGCGTGGCCGATGGCCGTCTCGCTGCGCAGTTCCTGGGGCGCCTGGTGGCGATACTCGAAGGCCGGGAGTGGCGCCTGCAGTGAGTCAGCGCCGGCTCTGCAATACCCTGCGGGCCGCGGCGATGATCCTCTCCTCGTCGGGAATCACAAAGGCCTCGAGCGGTTCGCTGTAGGGCACCGTCGCGTCACGCGCGGTCACCTGCACGATCGGCGCCTTCAGCGATTCGAAGCCGTGCTCGGCGACATCGGCGGCGATAATGCCGGTCACGGTCGCGTGCCGCGGCGCCTGGTCGACCAGTACCAGCCGCCCGGTCTTGGCCACCGACTTGAGTATCGTTGCCAGATCGAGTGGCGCCACCGTGCGCGGGTCGATTACCTCGGCCTGGATGCCTTCCTCGGCCAGCTTCTTGGCCGCGGCAAGCGCTCGCGACACCATCCAGCCGGTAGCGACGATCGTGAGATCGCCGCCCGCGCGGCGAATTTCCGCCTTGCCGAACGGCACCAGATGCTCGCCATCCGGCACCTCGCCAGGCTCCAGCGTCAGCAGGTAGTGGTGCAGAAACACGACCGGATTGTCATCGCGAATAGCGGTTGCCATCAGCCCCTTGGCGTCGGCCGCAGTCGAAGGCACGACCACCTTGAGACCCGGGACGCCCATGAACATCGCGGTCAGTGAGCCAGTGTGCTGGCCGGCCCAGCCACAGGCAAAGCCGAATCCGGCCTTCAGCACGATGGGCACCTTCACCTGGCCGCCTGACATGTAGCGGAACCGCGGCGCCTCGTTGACGACCTGGTCCATCGCCACGAGCATGAACTCGGCCATGTAGAGTTCCACCACCGGGCGCATGCCCGCCATCGCGGCGCCGATGGCCATGCCGATCTCGGCGGTCTCGGAAATCGGCGTGACGCGCACGCGGTCGTGCCCGTAGGCGGCTACGAAGTCGTGATTTTCCGTGGTCGCCATGTTCTGGCCAAAGTAGAGGACGCTGGGGTCGCGCCGCATCTCCTGGTGTATGCCGGCGTCGACGGCGGCGATGAAAGGAAGCGTTGCCATGCTTGTCGCTCCGGCTCAGGCGTAGACGTTGTCGAGTGCGGACTCGGGCTTTGGAAAGGGACTCTTGACGGCGAAGGTGACCGCCGCTGCCATTTCGCTGGCGACCTGCGCCACCAATTCGTCGGCCTTCGCAGCGCTCAGCACGCCACTCTTGACCAGCGTGGCGCGAAAGCGCGGCACGGGATCGCCACGCAATGCCGCCTCGTATTCCTCGCGCTTGCCGAACACGACGATCGCCTCGTGCTCCGGATAGTGCAGCGGTACGCCTGGAGGGGCAATGATGTTGCCGTGCGCTGAGAGCCGGTAGACCTTCGATTCGATCAGCGTGGGGCCGGCACCACCGCGCGCACGCTCCACCGCGGTGCCGACCACCGCATGTACCGCCAGCGGATCAGTGCCCTCGACCGTAACGCCGGGCATCGAATAGGCCTTAGCCTTGACGGCCAGCGGCTCGCCGTTGGCTGCGTTGGCGTCCTCCTGTGCGGAAGTCGTCACCACGTTGTAGCCGTTGTTCTCCATCACGAAAACCACCGGCAGCTTCCACAGCGAGGCAATGTTCAGGGTCTCGTGGAAGGCGCCCTGTTTCGAAGCCCCGTCGCCGAAGAAGCAGAAAACGACTTCACCCTTCTTACGGATCTGCGCCGCCCAGGCCGCGCCGGCGGCGTGTGGAATGCCCGCACCGACGATGCCTGAGGTGCCGAGAAAACCGTGCTTGACGTCCGTGAGATGCATCGAGCCGCCGAGGCCCTTGCACAGGCCGTCCACGCGACCGTAAATCTCGGCCATCATCGACTTCGAATCGCTACCCAGCACCAGCGGATAGCCATGGCAGCGATAAGTGGCCAGCGCCGCATCGCCGCTGCGAAAATGGCTCAGCGAGCCGACGATCGAGGCCTCGGCGCCATCGGCCAGGTGCGTGTGGCCGCGGATCACGCCGGGATGCTCGGTGAAGGTGCGCTTCACGCGTTCCTCGAACTCGCGAATGCGCAGCATCTGGGTGTAGATCCAGATCTGCCGACCCGCGTCAGGTGCCTGCACGTTCATCTGACCCCCTTGACTCGAATGGCGACCGCCACGATGTCGCTGGTGTTGGACGGGCGGTTGGGAGTGATAATAGGAAATCCGGCAGTCCAATTGCAATCACTTGTTAGGTAGTATCGAGAGTCACCAATACCGCGCCTTTAGGGGATTCATGTCAACGATGGCAAGTCGCCGCGATATCCTGCGGCTGATCGGCGCCGGCGCGGCGGCGGTCCTGGCGCGCGGTGTTCGCGCTTCGGAAAGCCAGTTGCGCTTTTCGGCTGGAGCCGTGATCCGCACCGTGCTGAAGGACCTGTCGCCCGAGGCACTGGCAGACGGCGCAACGCTGTTTCATGAGCACCTGTCGGTAGCCCCGGACTTCATGCCCAAGGTGATGGCGCGGGAGCTGCGCCTGGCCGCCCAGGACGGCGTCGCCTGCATTGTGGATGCGGGCCACCCTGACATGGGCCGGAACCTGCAGGTCCTGAAGCAGCTCTCGATGGATTCGGGCATGCCGATCGTTGCCGGCTGCGGCTACTACACCAGCCCCTTTTATCCGCCCGAGATCGCCGGCTGGAGCGAAGAGCGGATCACGCAGGAACTCCTGCGCCAGGTTCGTGACGCGCCAGTCGGTGCATTTGGCGAAATCGGTACTTGGGATGTGATGACGCCGGACGAACGCAAGGTGTTCCGCGCCGTAGGCCGCGCGCATGTGGCGTCCAATCTGCCGATCTTCACGCATACCAACATGGGCAAGGGCGCCCTGCAGCAACTCGATGTGCTGGAGTCGGTGGGCGTCAATCCGGAGCGGGTGGCTATCGGGCATCTGGGCGGACTGACCGACCCTGGCGCCGCGATTCCAAAGGCACTATGCAAGCGGGGTGCGTTCGTGGGCTTTGACCGCCAGGGCGGACCCGGGGACGCCGGGCAGATTCCCGCGGTGCTGGCGCTGCTTGAGGCGGGTTACGCCTCGCAACTGCTGTTCGCTTCCGATTTCTCGTTCGCCTCCGACCTCAAGCGCAGTGGCGGCGCGGGCTACGCGAAGACCGTGACGGCATTCGCGCCCAAACTGCGCCAGGCTGGCGTCAGCGACGCCGTGGTGCACGGCATGCTGGTGGACAATCCGCGCCGCTTGCTGGCCTTTGTGCCGACATTCCCGCGCAACAACACGGTGGAACCTTCATGACTATCAAGTACTACCACGCCGAACCGGTCGCCAATTCCCTGAAGTCGATGATTCCACTGCTGGAGAAGGGCATCGCTTACCAGAGCGTGTACGTCGACCTGCATCGCTTCGAGCAGCACTCGGACTGGTTTGTGGCGATCAATCCGGAAGGCCAGGTGCCGGTACTCGACCACGACGGCGTCATCATCACGCATACCACCGTGATCAATGAATACCTCGAGGATGTATTCCCCGAGCTGCCGCTGCGCCCGCGCGATCCGGTCGGCGCCGCCCGCATGCGCTACTGGAACAAGTTTGTCGACGAGCAGGTGATGAACTACGTGTCGATGCATGGCTGGCACCGCATGGTCGGCGTCATCGCCCGCAATATCGCCAGCGGTGAATTTGAAAAGCTGCTCGAGCGCATTCCGTTGCCTGACCAGCGCCGCAAATGGCAGACGGCGCGCTCCGGCTTCAGTGAGGCGGACCTGGCCAATGCCACGGAAAAGATCAGCTTTGCGGTCGACAAGGTGGACAAGCAGCTGGCGCGCACGGCGTGGATCGCGGGCGAACATTACACGCTGGCGGACATCAACTTCTATTCACATTGCGGGATGATGGTGGAGCGCATGTTCCCGGAGCTGGAAATCGCCAAGCGCTGCCCGCGCCTGGTGGCATGGCGCGAGAATATGAATGTGCGCCCGGCCGTGGCCACGGCGCTGAAGGGCGAGGATCGCACGGCTCCGGGACTGCGTACCTTTACCGGTCACGCGCGCTAGGCGCGCCCGGCGCAGCGCGCCCCTGCACCATCGCCACCAGGGCGGGATCGAGCTCACGCGGCATAGCCGCGAGCTGCGCCGCATGGCGCGCTTCAGCCATTTCACGCCACTCGCCGTGGGTAATGATGTACAGCTGATCGTTCCGTATGGCATTCAGCACCAGCGCCCCGACCTGTGCCGGCTCCATCATGCTCGGGAAGGGCACCCGGGTTGAGCCAGAGCTCTCGGCGGCGCGAAAGGCTTCGCTGGCGCCAAACTGCGGCGGCCGGTTCTGCGACACCTGGGAGATATTGGTCCGGACGGGACCGGGGCACAGTACCGAGACGCCGATGTGCTCAGGTGCCAGCTCGCCGCGCAGTGTTTCGGAGATGGTGACCACCGCGGCCTTGGCAGCGACGTAGACGATGAACGCGGCCGGCATGGGTACGAGCGCGGCCAGTGAAGCTGTATTGACGATATGCCCACCGTCGCCCAGCGCGCGCATGCGCGGCAGAAAAGTCTGCAGACCGTTGATCACACCGCCCAGGTTCACACCGAGGCCGAAGTCCCAATCGGCATAGCTGATGCCCTGGAAGGGACCCTGGATGCCGACACCCGCATTGTTGACCAGCACCTGGACCTTGCCGGCGATGCGTTCGGCCTCATCCGCGGCCGCGGCCATCGCGGCCCGATCCGTGACATCCAGGCGAATCGCGTGCAATCGCCCGGCAGTGACCCACCGGCCAAGGGATTGCATGGCCGTGTCGATGTGGTCCTGGCGCAGGTCGGCCACGACGACCTTCATGCCCGCCTCCAGGAAGGCACCGGTTATACCGAGGCCAATGCCGCTGGCGCCCCCGGTGACAAAGCCAACCCGACCGTCGACATCTTTCATGGTCCCACTCCCACAGTATCCGGCCTGCTAACTTATCCTGTACCGCTGGCCTGTGGCTACGGCACGGGATGGCCCCCGGGGGTATTGCCTCCGGGGTATGGCACTATTGCACTCCTGTACGTACTCCCGCGCTGCAACTGGCCTACACTGGCCGCCAGGCCCAGCCGCGGCGGCCGCCTGCCCGGAGAGCACCATGAATGCGCAGCTTAAGCCCAGGGAATTTCCGCTACCCAGTTCGCTGAAGGTCATACCTGGCACGGAACGGGCGCAGGCGGCCTATCCCTACCACGTGCAATTCTCGAAGGCCGACGACCGGAAATTCTGGTTTTACAACTCCATGCACTTTCCCGAGCCCATGTCAGCCTTCGACATGGTGACGGCCGAGGCGGCGTACTGCGCGCTGGGCGCCGCCAACACCCGGGTGCACTGCCTGCCGACCACCCTCGGCATCGATCATCGCATCGTCAATGGCCGCGTCTACATCGGTGGCAATGCGGTCACCGATCCGGCGGAGATCGCGCGCCGCACCGGCGAGTTTCAGCAACGGGCCTTCTATTACTACGAGAACTGGGAAACGCTGTACGCGCAGTGGAAGCTGAAAATGCTGAAGCTGATCGAGGACGCCAAGGCGATGCCGGATCCCGTATTGCCGGAGTTCGAGCCGCTGGCCAACGTCCGCGCTGGACGCGGCATAGCCTCGAACCACGACCTGCTGGTGACCTACCAGAAGACCCTCGAGGGCTACTTCCGGATGTGGCACCACCACTTCGAGTTCCTGCTGCTCGGCTATGGCGCCTATCTGGTGTTCTTCGGCTTCTGCAAAAAGGCGTTCCCGGAAATCACCGATCAGACCATCGCGCGCATGGTGGCGGGCATCGACGCCGAAATCTTCCGCCCTGACGACGAACTGCGGCGCCTCGCGCGTTGCGCAGTAGAGCTCAACGTCGATGCGCACTTCAAAGAAGGCGTGGCGGTCAGCGAAATCATGCGCTCGCTGCGCGAGGCCGGCGAGCCCGGGCGCCGCTGGCTCGAGGAGCTGCAGATCTCGCGTGAACCCTGGTTCAACATCAATGTCGGTGACGGCTTCTACCACTATCACCGCAGCTGGAACGATGATCTGACCATGCCGTTCTCGGCGCTGCCAGGCTACGCGCGCTCGGTGCGCGCCGGCGAGTCGCTCCAGCGCGAGGTCGGGCGGCTGCGCGAGGAGCGCACCCAGCTGATTGCCGACTATCGCGAACTGCTGGCCAGCGATGAGGAGCGCGCCGCGTACGACCAGATGATCGGGTTGGCGCACCGCGTGTTCCCTTATGTCGAGGGTCACAAGTTCTACTGCGAGCACTGGTATACCAACCTGTTCTTCAACAAGATCCGCAGTTTCGGCGCGCTGCTGGCCGCGCATGGTTTCTTCCCCAGTGCCGAAGACGTGTTTCAGCTGACGCACTATGAACTCGAGGCCGCGATCATCGACCTGATGAACTCGTGGTCGAGCGGCTCGCCGCCGCGCGGGCCGGCCTACTGGCCGCCAATTGTGGTCGAACGCAAGGCGGCGATCGCAGTGTGGACCAAGCACGAAACCCCGCCGGCACTGGGGCCCATACCGGATGTCATCGACGATCCGGCCATCGTGATGCTGTGGGGCATCACGCGCGAGAGTCTCGACAACTGGCTGTCAGCGGGTGCCGGGACCGACAGCAACGAAGTACGCGGTTTTGCTGCCTCCTCGGGTGTCGTCGAGGGGATTGCGCGCATCGTGAAATCGGTCGATGAAATCTCACGGCTGCAGCAGGGCGACATACTGGTGTGTCAGGTCACCAACCCGACCTGGACGCCCATCTTCCAGAAGATCCGCGCCGCCGTGTCCGACATCGGCGGCTCCATGAGCCACGCGGCCATTGTTGCGCGCGAGTACGGCCTGCCGGCGGTGGTGGGCACCGGCAATGCGACCTCTAAGATCAGGGATGGCCAGCGGATCCGCGTCGATGGTGGACGGGGCATCGTCACATTGCTGCGCTAGTTCACCGCTCAAGCGTTGCCTGTAGCCATGCACATCAGTTGGTTTCGCGACATCAGCCTGGCTGATCGTCCCACGGTGGGCGGCAAGGGCGGGAGCCTGGGAGAATTGCAGCGCGCCGGCATCGACGTGCCGCCAGGCTTTGTCGTGCGCACCTCGGCGTTCGAAGACTTCATTGCCGAGCTCGAACGGCAGGACCCGGTACGCTCGCGCGTGGCGGCTCTGGCTGCGGACGATCTTGAGGTCATGGGCGCCGCGTTGCGCGAGCTGCGGGCGCGCTTCGACACCGCAGCGCTGCCCGCGGACCTCGAGCAGCAGATCCGCGCAGCCTACCAGGCGCTGACCGAGACCGGGCACACCCCGGTGGTCGCGATACGCTCGTCGGCCACCACGGAGGATGGGAGCGACGCCAGCTTCGCGGGTCTGCAGGACACTTACCTGTGGGTCATGCAGGTCGACGAGGTGCTGCGCCGCATCCGCCATTGCTGGGCCAGCCTGTATTCGCTCGAGTCCTTAAGCTACCGGCGGCGCCAGAGGATTGATGAGGCGACTGTGGCCATGGCGGTCGTGGTGCAGACCATGGTCGATGCGCGCACTGCCGGTGTAATGTTCACGCGCAGTCCAATCAGCGGCGATCGCTCGGTGATCACCATCGAGGCGTCCTGGGGCCTCGGATCGGCGCTGGTCAGCGGCGAGGTGACGCCCGACCGCTGGGTGGTCGCGAAGATCACCGGTGAGATCCCGGTGCGCGACATTTCCGACAAGGCGATTTGCCATGCGCCGGCGCCGGGTGGCGGCATCGAGCAGCTGCCGGTGGCCGATGCGCTGCGCCGCGAGCCCTGTCTAGCCGACGAGGAACTCCAGGCCCTGCGTGCCGTGGGCCGGCAGATTGAACGCCACTACGGTCGGCCGCAGGACATCGAATGGGCCATCGATCGTCACACGCGGCGACTCATGCTGCTGCAGAGCCGGCCCGAGACTGTGTGGGCCAACAAGGAGTTGCAGCCCGCGGCAACGAGCGCTACCAACCCGTTGCTGCATGTGATGAGCATCTTTGGAGGCCGCCAGTGAGCCTGACCGCCGCGGAAGTCGCGGAGATCATGCGGCTGATCGAGCATTCGCGCTTTGATGAGCTGAGCCTGGACATGGACGGGGTCCGATTGACGCTGCGGCGTGCCGGAGCGTCAGGCACCATCGTGCACAGTACGGAAGCACCACAGGCGACCGCCGGCAACCCGACGGGAGCAGGCGCGGGCGCAGCGCGGCCTGGCGGGTTGGTCGCGGCTGCGTCGCTCGAGCCTGGTCCCGGGGACATCACCTCGCCAATGCTCGGCACTTTTTACCGGGCGCCCAAGCCTGGATCCGCGCCCTTTGTCGAGGTCGGCTCGCGTGTAGACCCCGACACCGTGATCGCGATTATCGAAGTCATGAAACTGATGAACACCGTGCGGGCCGGGATCAAAGGCACGGTCGTGCAAATCCTACCGGCTGACGAGACACTGGTGGAGTTCGGCCAGGTGCTGATGCGGGTGCGCAGGGACGAGTGACCGATGGCCATCCGTAGAATCCTGATAGCCAATCGCGGCGAGATCGCCGCGCGCATCATCAGAACCTGTCGCGCACAGGGTATCGAGGCGGTGCTAGTGGTGTCGGCGGCCGATCGCGACAGCGAGCCGGCGAAACAGGCTGATCGCGTGGTGTGCGTCGGCCCGGCCCGATCTGCCGACAGCTATCTGAACGCCGAGGCCATCGTGCACGCCGCCGTCGCAACGCGTGCCGACGCCATCCACCCGGGTTACGGTTTCCTGTCCGAGCGCCCGATCCTGCCGCGGCTGTGCGACACCGCAGGCATCACCTTCATCGGTCCGACCGAAGCACAGATGGTCGCGGTAGGCGACAAACTGCAGGCCCGGGCCGAAGCTGAGGCCGCCCGCGTGCCGGTCCTGCCCGGCGGCGCCGCGAACTCAGCAGCCGAGGCCGAGGCGCTGGCGCGCCGCATCGCAATGCCGCTGCTGATCAAGGCGGTCGGCGGCGGTGGCGGGCGGGGTCTGAAGCGCGTCGAGCAGTTCGATGAGCTGCCGCAGCTGCTCGACCTGGCCGCGGCCGAGGCCGGTGCCGCGTTCGGCGATGCCCGGGTTTATCTGGAACACTACGTGGCCCGCGGCCGGCACGTGGAAGTGCAGGTGTTGGGCGATGGCAACGGTCGGGTGATCCAGTTGGGGGAGCGCGACTGCTCGGTGCAGCGCCGCTACCAGAAGCTGATCGAGGAGACGCCGTCTCCGGGTCTGTCGCCGGCGCTGCGTGAATCACTGCAGCAGGCCGCGCTGCGTTTCGCGCAGCGTCTGGTTTATCGCGGCGCCGGCACGGTCGAGTTCATTGTCGATGCCGAGCGCGAGAGCTTCTATTTTCTGGAAATGAATGCGCGCATCCAGGTCGAGCATCCGGTGACCGAGGCTGTTACCGGCGTCGATCTGATCGCCGAGCAGATTGCCATTGCGGAAGGCGCCGGCCTGCGTCTGCAGCAGTCCGAGGTGCGTTCGCGCGGCTGCGCGATTGAATGCCGGGTAAATGCCGAGGACTATCGCGATGACTTCCGGCCCAGTCCGGGCCGGGTTCGCGAAGTGGTGTGGCCCGCCGCCGAGGGTATCCGCGTGGATACTCATGTGGCGCCGGGGTCGAGCGTGCCGCCGTTCTACGACTCGCTGCTGGGCAAGGTCATTGCCCACGGTCCGGATCGCGCCACTGCGCTCGCGCGATTGCGCGCGGCGATTGCGGCGACATATATCAGCGGCGTAGCGAGCAATCTCGGCTTCCACAGCCTGGTACTGGATGATGCCGAGTTTCGCGCCGGGGGCGTGGATACCAGCTACGTCGACCGCCTGGTTGCGCGTCCGCAAAGGAGCGGCACCCATGGCTGAGGTGCAACTGGTCGAGACTTCGCTGCGCGACGGCAACCAGTGCCTGTGGGCCGCATTGGGCGTCGATACGGCGCGGACTCTCGCTATTGCACCGGTGATGGACCGTGTGGGCTTTCGCGCCATTGATTTCACGACCTCCACGCACATGGGTGTGGCAGTTCGCTACAAGAAAGAGGACCCCTGGGAGCGTATCCGGCTGATGGCGGCCGCGACGCCGCATACGCCACTGCAGTTCATGTCGACCGGTTTTCGCTTCATCTCCTGGGAGACCGCGAGTCCGGAGTTCATGGCGCTCGCCTTCCGCACGCTGATTCGCAATGGCATCCGGCGCTTCTGCCTCGCCGACCCGATGAACGACGCGGATTCGAACATCGCCTGCGCCGGTATGGTGAAGCAGGGCGGCGGCGAATTCGTGATCGTCGCGCTGGTGTTCACGCTCAGCCCCATCCATGACGACGCGCACTATGTTGAGCGCGCGCGCCGGCTGGCCGCCTGTGCCGATATCGATGCACTCTATATAAAGGACCCGGGTGGGCTGCTGAGCCCGGCGCGCGCCCTGACCCTGATACCGGCCATCCGGGCTGTGATCGGCACCAAGCCGCTCGAGCTGCACAGCCACTGCACCATCGGGCTGGCCGAACACACCTACATGGACGCGCCCAACCACGGCGTGTCGGCACTGCAGTGCGCTTCGGGCGCGGCGGCGGACGGCACCTCGAATCCACATTCCGCGCGCGTGGTGGCCAACCTGAGGGCGCTGGGGCATACCGTATCCGTCGATGACGAGCCGTTGGCCCGCGTCAACGAGTACTTCACGCAGCTGGCCGCCGCGGAGGGCCTGCCCGTCGGTTCACCGCAGGCCTTTGACGCCCGCTACCTGCGCCACCAGCTGCCGGGCGGCATGGTGGGCACCACGCGCCGCCAGCTCGCCGAAGCGCGGCTGTCGCATCTCGAGGGCGCGGTGATCGAGGAACTGGGCCGGGTGCGCGAGGAGCTCGGCTGGCCGATCGTGATGACCCCCTTCGCGCAGATCGTCATGACGCTCGCCGTAATGAACGTGATGAACAAGGAGCGCTACACGGTGATCCCGGACGAGGCGATCCGCTACGCGATCGGCCGCTTTGGCCGGCCGACGGTACCGATTGCCGCGTCGGTGATGGAGCGCATCGAAGCGCTGCCGCGCACGCGCGAGTTGCGCGCCGAGCCGGACGTGGCCGATCTCGGCGAACTGCGTGAACGGCTTGGACGGCAATTGAGTGACGAGGAATTTCTGCTGCGCGCGGTGATGCCGGCGGGGCTGGTCGATGCGATGACGGCAGCGGGCCCGGCACAGCGGCACTACGATCCGGCGAGCGCACCGGTGCTGGATCTGATTCGCAAGCTCACGACGCGCAAGGATCTTGACTACGTCGCCGTCGAAAAGCCGGGCCTAAGGCTGCAGCTGCGTCGCACTGGTGGTATATGAAGCGACGCGCTACCCGGGCCGCCGCGCTGCCGTGCCTGAAAGGATTCATGTTTGATCTTGACGGAACCCTGCTGCTCAGCGACCGCTCGCTGGGCGGTTATGAGATGCTGCCAGGCGCGGTCGAGCTGCTGAGCGAACTGGCGCAGCGGGCGGTACCTTTCGTAGTGCTGACCAACGGCAGCGCCTATTCACCAGCGGAGCAGGCTGCGCGGCTGCGTAGCGCGGGACTGCCGGTGGGCGATGAATGTATGCTCACGCCCTCCAGTATCGCGGCCGACCTGATGGTCCAGAAAGGCGTGCAGCGCGCGCTGATCCTCGGCAGTCACGGCGTCGGCCAGGCGTTGCGGGACGCGGGTATTGTCACGGTGCAGCCCGGTGAGGTTGGCGAGCGCGAGGTTCAGGCCGTGTACGTGGGCTGGTATCCTGAGTGCACGATGAAGGCCATCGAAGCGGCCTGTCACGCGATCTGGGCCGGGGCACGGCTCTATGTCGCCTCCGACGTGCCGTTCTTTGCCACCAAACAGGGGAGGGCCATGGGCTATTCCCATGCGATCGTTGGTGCCATCCGCCGGGTCACGCGCGCACCCATGATACTGACCGGTAAACCATCACCGCACGCGCTGCGTTTCGTGGCGCGACGGCTGGGCCTGCGGCGCCGCGACCTGGGCATCGTCGGTGACGATCCGTCGGTGGAAATCATCATGGCGCGCCGCGGTGGCGCCCGCGCCTTCGGAGTCACCACCGGCGTGACGCAGAAGGCAGAGTGGGCGCGGCAGACCGGTCTGCGCCGTCCGGATCGGGTGCTGCGGCACCTCGGCGAGCTGCTCGAATGTGTGCCCAAGAATCAATGAACGAGTCACGAGGGAGTACAGCGTAGATGACTGTTCAGGAAGGCGATCTGCTGTGGACGCCCGGCCAGCCCCGGTGCGAGGGCTCAAGGCTGACGCGCTACATGCAATGGTTGGCGCAGCACCGGCAGCTGCATTTCGAGAACTATGCGGCCCTGTGGCAGTGGTCCATCACCGATCTGGAAGCGTTCTGGCGCTCGATCTGGGACTACTTCGAGGTGCGCTCCTCGGCGCCGTTCAGCAAGGTGCTGGAGAAGCGCACGATGCCCGGTGCGCAGTGGTTTCCGGGCGCGCGGCTCAATTATGCCGGATACGTACTGGCGCGCGAGCGTCCCGATACGATCGCGCTGATCAGCGTGCGTGAGGGCGAAGCACTGCAGCGAATGAGCTGGGCAACGCTTGGCGCGCAGATCCGCATGCTGGCGACACAGTTGCGACTCCTGGGGGTCAAGCCCGGCGATCGGGTGGTCGCGGTGCTGCCCAATACGCACCATGCCGCGATCGCAGCGCTGGCCACCACCAGCATCGGCGCGATCTGGAGTTGCTGCGGCCCCGACTTCGGTGCCAAGGGCGTGCTGGAGCGCTTCCGGCAACTGACGCCTAAGGTGATTATCTACGTCGATGCCTACCAGTATGGTGGCAAGTACTTCGATCGCAGCGCCGAACTCGCCACCATACGGCAGGGGCTCGACAGCCTCGAGCACGCTATCTATGTGCCTTACGTGACGCAGGGCAGGACGCAGGCGGTCCCCGCTGGCGCGCACAATTGGAATGAAGTGATGGCCCAGCCGCCGATCGCGGCAGCGGATTTTGTCTGCGAGCAAGTGCCCTTCGATCACCCGTTGTGGATCCTGTTTTCTTCCGGAACGACCGGGCTGCCCAAGCCCATCGTGCACGGGCACGGCGGGATCCTGCTCGAGCATCTGAAGCACATGCACTTCAACTATGACGCCGCGCGCGGCGACACGATGTTCTTCTTCACGGTTACCTCGTGGATGATCTGGAACTTCCTGCTGAGCTCCCTGACAGTGGATGTCATCCCGGTGCTGTACGACGGCAATCCGGGGTATCCAGGGCCCGACGCGCTCTGGAAAGTCATCGAGGAATCAGGCGCCACCATCTTCGGCACCAGCCCCACGTACGCCGATCACCAGCGCAAGGCCGGGGTGGTGCCGAAGGCGCACTTCGACCTGAAGCGGCTGAAGGCGGTGGCTCTGGCTGGCTCCCCGGTCACCGGCGAGTGCATGCAATGGTTCTACGAGAACGTCAACCATGATCTGTGGGTGGTGTCCGGGAGCGGCGGCACGGATTGCTGCACCGGGTTTGTGGGCGGGGTGGCCACGCTCCCGGTGTACGCCGGAGAAATCCAGGCGCGCTCGCTAGGCGCTGCCATCTTCACATTCGACGAACAGGGGCGCACGCTCGTCGATGAGGTGGGCGAGCTGGTGATCACCGAGCCCATGCCCTCGATGCCGGTCATGTTCTGGAACGATCCTGAGGGCACCCGCTATCGTGACAGCTACTTTGATATCTATCCGGGGATCTGGCGCCACGGGGATTTTTCAAAAATCAACGCGCGTGGCGGCGTCTATGTGCTGGGACGCTCGGATTCCACGCTCAACCGCTATGGCATCCGCATCGGCACTGCGGAGATCTATCGCTCGCTCGCCCAGCTTGAAGAGATCGACGACGCGCTGATCGTCAATCTGGACCTGCCGGGCGGCAAGTTCTTTATGCCGCTGTTCGTGAAACTGCGCGGCGGGCGACAGCTCGATGAGTCGTTCACGCGTCGCGTGGGCGAGCAGCTGCGCCGCGATTACTCGCCGCGCCACGTGCCCGACAAGCTTTATCAGGTGCAGGACATTCCCTATACGCTCACCGGCAAGAAGCTCGAGGTACCGATCCGCAAGATTCTGATGGGCATCGATCCGGACAAGGCGGCCAATCGCGCGGTGCTGCGCAATCCCGAGGCACTCGAGTTCTTCATCGCCTATGTGCGCGAGCAGCACGATTATCCGCGTGGCACGGTCTGACAGGGGTTGCACGAATGAAGATCAGTTCCTGTCTGGCGCTGTCGGTGGCCGCGATGCTCGCAGCCGCGTCCGGCGGGGCCGGCCCAGCCAGCGCAGCCGGCGCGGGTGTCGACAACAAACTGCTGGCCGACGAGGCCGACGGCACCAACTGGCCCGCCTACGGGCGCACTTTTAGTGAGTCGCGCTTCAGTCCACTCACGCAGATTAATGCCGCCAATGTCGGCCGACTGGGTCTGGCCTGGTCACTCGATCTTGATGTGAGCAATTCCATCACCGCGCCCGTCGAAGCCGGTGGCGTCATCTACTTGGCCGCGGGCTACAGCATCGTGCACGCGGTACGCGCCGCGGACGGTCGCCTGCTTTGGCGCTACGACCCCAAGGTGCCGGTGGCGTCCGGGCAGAAACTGCGTGCCGGCTGGGGCATCCGCGGCCTGGCGCTGTGGCACGACAAGGTCTACGTGGGCACGCAGGATGGGCGCCTGCTGGCCTTGCAGGCGCGCACCGGCAAGCTGGCCTGGAGCGTACAGACGCTTGATCCAGGCAACGGCGCGTTCATATCCGGCGCACCGCGGGCCTACAACGGCAAGATCGTGATAGGCAATGCTGGCGGAGATTTTGCGCCCTTGCGCGGCTACGTAAGCGCGTACGACGCTGAGAGCGGCCGGCAGCTGTGGCGCTTCTATGTGGTGCCGGGGAAGCCCGGCGCCAGTGACGGCGCGGTGTCGGATCCCCAGATGGAACAGGCTGCCAGGACCTGGACCGGCGAATGGTGGAGGTACGGGGGCGGCGGCAATGTCTGGAACGCCATAACCTACGACCCGGCATTCAATCGACTGTATCTGGGTACCGGCAACGCCGAGCCGTCGAACTGGAAGATCCGCAGTCCCCAGGGTGGCGACAACCTGTTTACCGCGTCGATCGTGGCTGTTGATGCTGACACCGGCCGCTACGTGTGGCACTACCAGGCGACGCCGGGTGACGCCTGGGACTATGACTCCGCGACCGACATGACGCTCGCGACCTTGACGATTGATGGACAGCCGCGGCCGGTGCTGCTGCAGGCGGCAAAGAACGGCTTCTTCTATGTGATTGATAGGAAAGACGGGCGGCTGCTGTCGGCGGAGAAACTGGGGACGGTGACCTGGGCTGAACGCGTGGACCTTGTCACCGGGCGGCCGGTGGAAAACCCGGAAGCGCGCTACCGGGACCGGAACGTACTGCTATGGCCCAGTTTCCAGGCGGTGCACCACTGGACACCACAGTGCTTCAGTCCGCTGACGGGCCTCGTGTACGTGCCCACGCTGGAAATGCCGATGCCCTTCGGCGACGAGGGCGTCGACAAGCAGCACTGGCGACCGATGCTGATGACGCCTGAGTTTGCGGGGCTGACCACGGGCGATGGTGACGTTCCGCGCGACGCCGGTAAAAGCATACTCAAGGCCTGGGATCCGCTGGCCCAGAAGACCCTCTGGGCGATCGAGACGCCGGGCATTTCGGAAGGCGGTACGCTGGCCACGGCCGGCAACTTGGTCATCCAGGGGCGCGCTGACGGCTACCTGCACGCGTTTTCGGCTGACCAGGGCAAGGACCTGTGGTCCTTCGATGCCGGCGTCGCCATTACCGGTGTGCCGATCACTTACTCAGTGGGCGGACGCCAGTACCTGACCATCACCTCAGGGCCGCTGAACGGGGCGACGGGCGCCTTCGGTTCAGCCTCGGCGCGCTGGGGCTGGCAGTCGCGCGGCCACCCAAGGCGCCTGCTGACCTTTGTGCTCGACGGCAAGGCGCGGCTACCGCCGGCTGCGCCGCCATCCTTTGCAGTGCCGTTGCCGGCGCCGGATTTCATTGTGGATCCACTCAAGGCCGCGGCCGGTGCACGCGAGTACCGGCGCTGCCTGCTGTGTCATGGCACGGCGCTGATTGCCGGCGGCAACGCGCCGGACCTGCGTGCCTCCCCCGTGCCGCTGTCGGCAGAGGCTTTTGCGGCCATCGTGCGCGACGGCACGCTGGTGAGCCGGGGCATGCCGCGTTTTGCGGAGCTCAGCGATGCGCAGCTCGAGGCGCTGCAGCACTACGTGCGGGCCAGGGCGCGCGAGGCGTTGGTGCACGTGCAGCCGGGCACCTCACCCTAGTGCTGAACAAGTAGCGTCCCCAAAAAAATCGCCAGCGCCCTGTTAAGAGCGCCGGCGATAGTTCAGTCAGACCTTCGGTCTGCGGCCCGCGCTTCAGAGCTTCGCGCGCACCGACAGGTACCACTCGCGCGGCTGGCTGTAGGTCGCGACGTGTTCGCCCTCAGCACCGTTGGTCGATCCCACCGCGATGTAGCGATCGTCCGACAGGTTGGTGCCACCCACGGTCAGCTCATACTTGTTGCCGGGTGAGAGATAGTGAATGGCAGCGTTGACATTCGTGGTCGCCGCACGCTTCAGATCCGGCGTATTCAATGCATCGTTGTACATCTCCGCCGTGTGCGTGTAGTCGACTCCGAAGCGCAGTTTCCCCGAGTTTGCCAGGCTCGCCTCGTACTGGGGACCGATCGTGTACTTGGTTTTCGGTGTCTTGGGCAGCGCGTTGGCCGTGGTAATGCCCAGGAACGCCGGCGCAAGTATCACGTCGTACTTGGCGTCGATATAGCCGCCGGTGACGTTGAGCGCCAGGCCGTTGTCGGCCACCGCCTGCAGTTCCAGCTCGGCGCCTTTCAGCGTGGCGTTGCCTGCATTCTGCAGCACCGGCGAGGCGCCGACCTGGATGTTGAGCTGGATGCCGGTGTAATTGGTATAGAACAAGGCCAGGTTCGAGCGCAGATGGCTGTTCAACATGTCCGATTTCAGGCCCAGTTCATAGGTGCGCGCCTTTTCCGGACCGAAGGCCGCCTTGGAGATATCCGCGATCGGATTGGATAGACGAGTGGTCCAGCCGCCGGCCTTGAAGCCCTGCGAATAGCTGAGGTACAGCATTGCATCCTTATCGATATGAAACTGGACGCCTGCTGTAGGCGTGAAGATGTTGTAGCTCTGTGACTGCTTCCCAGCCGGGAAGTAACGCAGCGGCTGGCTGGGATCGGGGAAATCCACCAGTCCCGCTGGCCCGCCGATCGGGCCAGTAACGAAGGCATGGAGGCACGCCAGATCCGCGGCTGTCGGCTGGTAATTGGTGGCAGCAGATCCGTGATAGCACCCGGCACTCTTGTAGCTGTAGGCGTCGAGATCCGACTGGCCACCTTCGAATTCCTTGTCGTCGCGCGAATAACGACCGCCTAGCGTCAGGCCCCACGAGTCATTGACCTTGAAATCGAGGTGCGCGAACCCGGCATATGACTTGGTGTTGACGTCATTGGCCACATCGTAAATGAATAGCGCGCCACCGAACGGCACGTAGTCGTGGACGAAGCCGCTCTCCTGGAAATAATACAGGCCGGTCACGTAGTTCAGCCGGCCGTCCATGGCCTTGCCATTGAGCTGGAATTCCTGGGAAACCTGGCGCTGGAACTGGTGGTCGCTGACTTCCTGGATCGACTCCGGTGTGCCGTCGAGGTCCACGCCTACGCGCCAGTCAATCTGCCGCCAACCGGTGATCGACTTGAAGGCCAGGTCGTCGCTCAACTTCCAGTCGACGGTGCCGGACAATCCGTACTGCGTGTTCTTGGCGAAGCTCGGGCCGGTCGCGTAGGTTGTGTCAATGTTGCCAGTCTGCGTATTGGCAAAGTTCCAGTAGAGGCGCGGCGCGGCACTCGAGGGATTGCCGGCGACGCCACCGGGCGTATAGCGCACCGGACCACCCACATAGCCCGCGCCGCCGAGTGCGGTGCCGCCCGAAGCCAGCCCCAAGCCCTGGCCGCGAGGACCGCACAAACCGTTCGTCGTATTGAACAGCGGTCCGAAAATCGGGTCGGCATTCAGGAACGCAGCGGGCGTGCTGATGCAGTAGTTGTACAGCGCACCCATGAATCCCCTGGCCGGACCTGGAAATGTATCGCCGGCCCACGGCAGGCCCGCAGCTTGCCCGAAGGGACCCCGTGAGGCTGGAGTTTGCACCGACACTATCGTGGTTGGAAACGCGGACTGATCCTGGTGCGAATAGTCGCCAGCGAAGGTGACGTCGACAGCGCTGCTGGCATGCCAGAGCAACTTGCCACGAATCACCTGCAGGTTCTGGCCGCCGTTGGCCTCGGCAGTCTGGTAGGCGGGCTTCGGGTAGTCGGTTGACTTGTCAACGACGTAGGGCACAGAGCCTATCTCCGTGGTAACCGGATAGGGAATGACCTTCTGATAGCCATCCCGCACCTGCGAGGACACGCTGATGGAACTCAGCAGGTTGGCCGAGATCGGGATGTCGGCCGTGAATGCCATGTCGCGCCGGTTGAAGCTACCGGTGGTTACCATCGCGGTCATCTTCTGCACATCGCCCGGCGTATGGGTCACGATACTGATTGCACCGCCGATGGTGTTACGGCCGAACAGCGTGCCCTGGGGCCCCTTGAGGATTTCGATGCGATCGACGTCCAGCAGGTTCTGGTTGGCACCAATGGTGCGGGCGAGATAAACCCCGTCGAGGTACACGCCGACACCGGGATCGAGGTTGAAGGCGAAATCATCCTGACCGATGCCGCGGATCGAGGCCGAGAGCACCGAACTGTCACCGGAGAAGGGTGAGCCGGAGTCCAGGTTCACGTTTGGCGTCAGGTTGGAAAGCGAGTGGATGTCGCTGACCGCCTTTTCCTGCAGTGCCTCGGTCGTAAAGGCCGTGATCGCGATCGGCACGCTCTGGATGTTTTCCGAGCGCTTCTGCGCTGTGACGATAATTTCCTCGAGGCCTTGCCCTTCGGCGGCATAGACCGGACGGAGCGCAAGCGTGAGTACCAAGGCGATACCGAATGCCAGCAAACGGGTGCCGTTGTGGATTGCAGCAAATCTCATGTCATCCCCCCTGTTATTCGCCAGACCAGCGTACGTGACGGTTCCGGATCGGCTAGGAGCGTTCCGAGGTCAGGTATTCGTAATTGGTATGTGTAGCATAAGATCGTGCCTCATGCACCAGTGTTCTGTCAGTGCAACAAATAAGGTCCATGGAGGAAATGCCGCGAGGTCTTTGTATGATTGGCGCCACATGGAGGCCTACCCTGGCTTCAGACCCTGGCGCTGCAGCTTGTAGCGGTCGCGTCGCGCTTTTTCGAAACCGACTCGGCGCTCGAATCCCGGATCAACCGGCTAGTCACGGAAGTCCTGCAGGATCTCGTCGCATACTTCGCGCATCGCCTCGAGCACGCGCGCGGCGATCACGTCCGGCTCCATGCCAAATTCATGGATCGACGCAAGGCGTTTCACGTCGGCGGCCCGCGCTATCGATTCGCGCTTGGCGTCGCAACAAAAGGCTGGACAACCGCAGCCAAATCCTATTGTATCTAACACATACAACCCGCGGTTTGTAAAGCGGGTGGGACGAGGAGAAACAACATGACTGGGGGGGATTCCAGGCCAGTTGCGCCCGTCGTCGATGGCAGGGCTAATCAGCAGCCGTGGCCGTCGCGTGGCGCGGCCTACTACGCGCTGACGATAGTGATCCTGGCCACGCTGTTGAATTTCTTCGACGCCCAGGTCTTCAGCATGATGGCCCAGCGCATCAAGATCGATTTCAATCTGGACGATGAAAAGCTGGGCTTTCTGATCGGGCCGGCAAATGTGATTTTCTACGTGCTGATCGGCATCCCGCTGGCGCGGCTGGTCGACATCTATCCGCGAAAGATCGTGCTTGCCTGTGGCATGGCGACCATCAGTTGCATCACCGTGCTGGGCGGATTGGCGCAGAGCTTCAAGCAGCTGTTTTCCAGCCGCATGCTGGTAGGCGCGGGCGGCTCGGCCCACGCGCCGGGCGCTTACTCGATACTCGCCGATCTGTTCCCGCCGCTGAAGCTACCGCGCGCAATCGGCTTCCTCCAGCTCGGTTTCATCGGCGGCAATGCACTGGGCTATTTCCTCGGCGGCACGCTGATAAGTCTGGCCGGCACCTGGCCCGTGAGTCACTGGATGGGTCTGACGATGCACGGCTGGCAATGGATCCTGATGATGGTGGGCGCGCCGGGCCTCTTGATCGCGGTTCTGCTGCTGTTCATCCGCGAGCCGGCGCGGCGCGGCATCATTACGCCAGGCAAGGCGCTGCCGGTGTCCGCAGCGCTGCACGAAATCTATACCCGCCGCACAATCTACCTGCCACTGTTCATTGGCCTGGCCTGCAGCGCGGCGGAATTTCTTGGCATGCAGGGCTGGCGTGCGCCGTTCCTGATCCGCACTTACGGGTGGGACATCGCGAAGATCGGGCACTGGATGGGTCTGACGTTCCTGGTTTCCTCTCTGATCGGCGCCGCGCTCGGCACACTGTTCGTCGAGCGCCTGTCGAAGCGCTACAAGGATGCCAACGTGCGCGCCACCGCGATCCTGTTCACGCTCATGGTGCCCTTCGAGATTGCGGCGCCGATGATGCCCAGCGGCGAGCTCTCGTTGCTTTGCACCTTCATGGTCGGCGTATTCGGCATCGCCGCGGCCGTGCCGCAGAATGCCGCCATCCAGCGCATTACGCCCAACGCGATGCGCGGCCAGGTCACGGCGATCTACCTGTTCATGTTCATCGTGTTCGGTGCACTCGGCAGCCAGTTGGCCGGCTCCGTGACAAAGCGCGTATTCCACTCCGACGCCGACCTGTGGAAGAGCATGGTGCTGATCGCCTCGATCCTGATGCCACTGGCCGCCTACTCGATCTCGCGCGGCATCAAGCCTTACGGCCGCGAAGAGGAACGCCTCGCGGCGCTGGAGGCTGCCGGCTCCGGCACCTGATGTACTGCCGGCGGTAACGCCACGATGCCTGGAAAAAAAGAATTACTCACCATCACCACGCCCCATGTGCCGGGCGATGAGGACATTGGTGAGATCCGCAACATCGTCGGTTTCCATATCCGACTGGCGCATGGCGCCGCCCATCGGCATTTTACCGAAACCTTCGCGCACCTGGATCTAACGCAAAAACAGGTGTCGGTGCTGTGGCTGGTAAATGACCATCCGGACATCGCCCAGGCCGGCCTCGCGCAACGCATGCGCATGGATCGCGCCACGACCATGGCGATCGTGAATCGCCTGCAGGCTCGGGGCCATGTGGTGCGCGGTAAGTCGGCCAGTGATGGGCGCAAGCAGACACTGAACCTGACCGCCAGCGGGCGTACCACCCTCAGGACTGCCAAGGCCGCGATTCGCCAGCACGAGCAATGGCTCAAGTCGCGCTTCACGAGCCGCGAGGTCGCGACGCTGCTCGAACTGCTGACCCGCATTCACGAATAGGCGGCGGCGCGTGCAGGAGGCGAGTGTGCAGGCCAGAGACCCGAAGTCGATCATCGATCTGGGTGCGATGAGCGTGGCGCAGTGGCTGGCGGTGCTGGTGACCGTGGGTCTGAATGCCATGGACGGCTTCGATGTGCTGTCGATCAGTTTCGCCTCGCCCGGTATTGCGCACGACTGGGGCGTCGACAAGGCGACGCTCGGCTGGGTGCTGTCGATGGAACTGGTGGGCATGGCGCTGGGCTCGATACTGCTCGGGGGCGTGGCCGACCGGTTTGGGCGGCGCCCGACGATCCTGGCCTGCCTCCTGGCTATGGCGGTGGGCATGTTTGGCGCTGCACATGCCGGGGCGGTGCCGACGCTGCTGTCCTGGCGTCTGCTGACCGGCCTCGGGATCGGTGGCATGCTGGCGGCGATTAATGCCGCGGCGGCGGAGTTCTCCAGTCAGCGCTGGCGCAGCGTGGCGATGGCCTTCATGGTCATCGGCTATCCGGTCGGCGGGGTAGTCGGCGGCATGGTCGTCCAGCACCTGCTGATCAGTGGCAGCTGGCGCGAGGTGTTCCGGTTCGGCGCCTGGGCGACCGCGGCTTGCTTGCCGCTCGTGTGGTTCCTGATGCCGGAGTCAGTGGCCTTTCAGGATCGACGGCGCAAACCCGGGGCGCTGGCGGCCGTTAATCGCACGCTCACGCGCTTTGGGCATCAGCCGGTGCACACTCTGAGCACCGTCACGGTGGAAACGGCGCGGCAGTCGGTGATGGATATCTTCCGGCCCGGCCTGCTGGCCACGACCGTGCTGATGTCGCTCGGCTACTTCGCCCACGTCACGAGCTTCTACTTCATCATCAAGTGGGTGCCGAAACTCGTGGTCGACATGCGATTCGATCCGCGGGCCGCGGCGGAGGTGCTGACCTGGGCCAATGTCGGCGGCGCGGCCGGTGTCGCGCTGTTCGGCTTCATCGCGACGCGCTTCGGGCTCAAGGCGCTGACCATCGTCACGCTGCTGGGTGCGACCGCCATGGTGGCCTGGTTCGGACACGGTTCCACGGATCTCGCGTCACTGGCGCGCACCGTGGCGTTTGCCGGCGTGTTCACCAATGGGGCGATTGCCGGATTCTATCTGCTGTTTGCGAAGGTGTTTCCCACGCACGTGCGGGCGACCGGCACGGGATTCGCAATCGGCGCGGGCCGCGGCGGCTCGGCGCTGGCGCCCATTGTCGCCGGTTATCTGTTCCAGGCGGGCTTTGGCCTGCAGACGGTTGCCGTGCTGATGGCCGGGGGCTCGCTGCTTGCGGCCGTCGCACTGCTCGCCCTCAAGGTGCGTGACACCTGAACATGAACGTCAGTGCGCCAATCGCCTATGCCGGCCGCAGTGTGGCCCGACCGCGTTACCACGCCAACGACTCCAGTCGTGACGTGCTGGACATCGCGCCGGTGGCCATGGAGATCGCCGATGCCCGGCCACACCGTCCGACGCTCGAGGGCACGGGTTTCGCCCTGGTTCGGCATCAAAGCGCAGTCGCCGACTTCACCGACCAGGCGGCAGTAAACTTGGTGCACCGGGCGGAAATTGTGGCCCTGATCACTGAGCTGTCGGAAGCCGAGCTGGTGCTGGTCAACAGTCCCGGGGTGCTGCGCTTCAGTGAAAAATCCACGCAGTCGGGCCGCCTGAACAACTCGCGGCCGGCCCGCTTTGCGCATGTCGACATCAGCGATGCGACGGCCGCGCTGTTTGCACAGCGCGCGGCGCCTGCTGGCCGCGGCCTCGCGCGCTTCGTGCACTACAACGTCTGGCGCGTGATGTCGCCGCCGCCGCAGGACGTGCCGCTGGCAGTCTGCGATGCCCGCAGCGTGGCGGCCGCCGATCTGATAGCGGCCGATGCCATATTCGATACACCTAGCCAGCCGGAATGGTCCTTCGAGGGGCTGGTGCTGGCGCACAACAGTGCGCACCGCTGGTTCTGGTTTTCTGACATGACGCGCGACGAGGCGCTCGTGTTCAAGACCCATGACAGCGATGCGGCACGCACGCACTGCGTGCCGCATGTGGCCTTCGACAATCCACAGTGTCCCGCCGACGCCGCGCCGCGCGCCAGTATCGAAATGCGCGCCATCGCGCTGTGGTTCTCTTAAGGCCGGGAGCGGTTGCGCCAGCTGTCCGCATAGGCGGTGCGCGCCACGTTGGAGTAAGGCACTGGCGCCACCACGGCCTTGATCTCCACCTGCTTGTGGCGCTCCACGGCCGGCTTGCGCGTGCCGCCGTCGGGTTCACCCCAGACCAGCGTCACCTCGGTACCGGGCTTCGCATGGCGTTCATCGAGCATCGCCAGCGTCAGCATCTTGCCTTCGTTGGCACTGTAGCCGATCCAGGTGGACAGGCCGGCGGGCTTGCCATCCACCGTCACCCGGTCGAAGGGATGCATCGCGTAGACCGCGCTGGGAAACTCGATGAACTTGGCGCGCGGCCCCTGATCGAACATCGAGTACAGCACGTCGGTCACCGATACATCATCGAGTGCGAGCGTGACCTTGGTGCGGTGCGGCCCGGCCGCCTTCTGCTCCAGCGCCGCGCGGCCGATGAAATCGTGATCGAACTTCACGAACAGACCGTAACCCAGCTCCCAGGGCGTGAGGTAGTAGTCGGCAATGTTGCTGGACACGAAGCTGCCGCCGATCGAGGCCCTGGCTTCGTAGTGATTGACCGTGAGCCACTCGCGGTAGGCCTGCTGCTGCGCGCCGGTGTAGATGGCCGGCAGTGGTGAGGGAATCCAGCCGGATTCCAGCGTATTCGAGGAGTAGCAACGGCCGCCGACCAGCCGCAGGCCATGGGCCTTGCCGGCTTCGACCAACGCGGCATGAATCACCGCGCCATCAGCCCAGGGACCCATCAGCTCGAATCCCGGTTGCCCGGCCATGCCGTGGCGCAGCGCCCGCACCTTGCGTCCAGCGATCTCCATCCAGCACATGTTGAAGAACTTGAGGTCCGGAGCCGGGCGGCCGGTGGCCGACTCGACGACCTTTGAGGCGTTCGGTCCCTGCAGCTGATACCGGTAGTGCCGCCGGTTCTGTGGATCGGGGCGCGCCGCCGTGCGCTCGTCAGGCGTGCACGTTACGCGCTGACGGCCGGTTTCGGCGTGGAACTGCACCCAGTTGAGCGTGGGTGCCCGACCGACCAGGTTGAACTGGTTTTCCGCCAGGTAGAACAGGATCACATCGCCGATGACGTAGCCGTCATGGCTCACCGGCACGAACTGCTTGGCCTTGTCGGGCGCAAAGCCTTTGAAACTGTTGATGCCCAAGCCGTTGAGAAAGGCGAGTGCGTCCGGCCCTTCGACCATCAGCTCGGCCATGTGGTACGACTGGTTGAACAGCACGCAACTGTGTTGCCAGGCGCGTTGCTCGTCGCGCCAGTTGGTGTATTCGGCCGGCACGCCGGGGTAGACGTTGGGGCCCGCCTGTTGATTGCGCAGCAGTTCGACGATGTTGCCGGCGCCGTTCAGGAGTGATTCGAGTGACTGGACCTTGCCGTGCGAGGCGGTTGACATGGTAATTTCCTCCGGACCGGCTTGTAGGACGTGGCAGCCGGCTTTGTCTAGCGCGACAATCTGTATGTATTGCATACGAAAATCAAGGGGAATCTGGTGGCGCCCATCCTGACGACCCATGTGGGCAGCCTGCCGCGCGGCGACGAGCTGACACCGCTGCTGCTGGCGCGCGACCAGGGCAAAGCCTACGACCGGGCGGCATTTGAGCGCGTGGTGCAGGCGGCCGTCGCCGACGCGGTGGCGAAGCAGCAGGAAGCTGGCGTGTCGATCGTCAGCGATGGCGAGCTGGGCAAGGTGGGCTACTCGACCTACATCACCGAGCGCCTGTCGGGTTTTGGCGGTCACGTGATGCGCAAGCCCGCACTCGATCTGGCAGCGTTGCCTGAGCTGCGTAAAAAGCTCGCGGCCATCATGGGTGAGCAAGAGTTCGTGCGTGCCAGCTGCATCGCGCCGGTGAAGCTCGTCAATTTCGAACCCTGCCGCGATGACATACGGCGCTTCACGGCTGCGCTACAGGGCCGCAACCTGCGCGGATTCATGAATGCCGCCTCGCCCGGGTTGATCACGGCCTTTCAACCCAACGTCTACTACCCGAGCCACGAAGCGTATCTTGCTGATCTGGTCACGGCGATGCGGCCGGAATACGAGGCCATCGCGGCCAGCGGTCTGCAGCTGCAGCTCGATTGCCCCGACCTGGCGATGTCCCGGCACACCGGCTACCAGGACCTGAGTGAAGCGCAATTCCTGAAAATCGCGGCGGCCAATGTCGAGGCGCTGAATGCCGCGACCGCCAACATAGCGCCGGAGGCCATGCGCATGCACGTCTGCTGGGGCAACTACGAGGGCCCGCACGACCACGATATTCCGCTCGAGCGCGTGATCGGCACCATCCTCAAGGCGCGGCCGGCGACCATCCTGTTTGAAGCGGCCAACCCGCGCCACGAACATGAGTGGCGGGTCTGGGCGGAGGCGAAGTTGCCCGCCGACAAGGTGCTCGCGCCGGGGCTCATCGACACCTGCTCGAACTATGTCGAGCATCCCGAGCTCATCGCGCAGCGCATCGAGCGCTACGCGGCCATCGTCGGCATCGAGCGGGTGATCGCCAGCACCGACTGTGGATTCGGCACCTTCGCCGGCTACGGCAAGATCGATCCCGCCGTGACCTGGAAGAAGCTCGCGGCGTTGCGCGCCGGGGCCGATAGTGCCGCGGCTAGACTGTGCGCCGGCCCATCTGCTGGGCAATGTACTCCGCCTGCCGCAGCGCCAGCGCCACGATAGTCAGCGTCGGATTCGCCGAACTGGGCGTACTCATGGCGCTGCCGTCCGAGACGAACAGGTTGCGGATGTCATGGGCCTGCCCGTGGGCGTTGACGACGCCGTCGCGCGGGCCTTTGCTCATGCGATTGGCACACATGTTGTGGGTCGCGGGCGTCTGGCGCGACATCACCACGCGGGTGGCACCAGCCGCTTCGAGCAGTGCCTTCGCCTGACGCTGCGCGTGCGCGCGCATTGCGGCGTTGTTTGGGTGATCGTCGACATGAATATTGGCGACCGGCAGGCCGTACTGGTCCTTCACCTGCGGATTGAGCGTGATGCGGTTGTCGGCGCGCGGCAGGTCTTCGCCGTTGACGAAGATGCCGGCCATGGCGCTGTAGCGATCCATCATGTAGCCCAGGTCACGGCCCCACAGAGTCTGGGGGAAACCGGCCAGCGCGACACTCGGCAGATCGAGCGCCGCCATTTCCAGGTGGTAGCCGCCGGCAAACCCGCGCTTGGGGTCGTGGCGCGTCTCGTCCTCGACGATGCCGGCGAGGGTGGTGCCGCGCCAGAAGCGGATCGGCTGGTCGAATACGCCAAACACAAAGCCGCCGGTGTGATGCGAGAAATTCCGTCCTACCTGGTCGCTGGAGTTGGCCAGCCCATGCGGAAACTTTGCGGACTCTGACAGCAGCAGCAGCCGCGAGGTCTCGACCGAATTGGCAGCGACGCACACCAGGCGTGCCTTCTGGCGCTGCTCCTGGCCCTGGGCGTCGCGGTACAGCACGGCGCTGGCCAGGCCGCTCTGATCATGCTCGATGCGCACCGCCCGGCTCTCTACCCGCAGGTCCAGGTTGCCCGTGGCCTCGGCGCGCGGAATCTCCGTATACAGCGTGCTCCACTTGGCGCCCACCTTGCAGCCCTGGACGCAGAATCCCTGCTGGATGCACATGCCGCGATCGTCGGCCGGCCGCGTGTTGATCGCCATGTGGCCGGTGTGGACTTTCTGATAGCCGATGCGCTTGGCGCCGTTGTAGAACACCTTGAAATGGTTGGACGCCGGCATGCCCGGATTGCCGTGACGGCGCGACACCACCATGCGTTGCTCAGCCAGCTCGTAGTAGTGCAGCAGCTCGCTGTACTCGAGCGGCCAGTCGATCAGCGAGGCGCCATCGACCTGCCCATAGGTGCTGCGATTCTTCACCTCCCAGGGCTGCGCGCGCGGCGTCGCGCCAGTCCAGTGCACCGTAGTGCCGCCCAGCGTCTTGCAGGTCCAGGACGGCAGCGTCGGGTAGTCGTCCTTTACCGTCCAGGTACCGGAGGCCGTGCGCGGCTCCAGCCAGGTGAGCTGCCCAAAGGCAACGCCCGGAACCTGCGAAAAGCTGGCCAGCGACTGGCGCGCACCGGCCTCGAGCAGCACGACCTTGATGCCGCGCCGCGTGAGCTCATGGGCCAGCGTACCGCCGCCGGCGCCGGAGCCGATGATGACGACCGCGCCGGAGTCGTCGTGGGAAATTGTCGTCATGGTGTTTGTCCTCAGGCGCCGGTGTAGACCGGTCCGCCGTCCGCCAGCGGCACTTCCGGAAGCCAGCGCAGATCGTTGAATCCGCGCAGCAGGTATCCACCCTTAGAAAAGACCTCACCTTCGTAACCGAAGTGCGCGTACGCCAGGGGCGAGGCATACAGCACTGACAGGGTCTGGAACCTGAGGAACTTGAAGAACGCAGAATTTTCGAGCGCGCCCAGCGCCGCGACGCGCGTCGGTTCTGCGGCGGGAGCGAAGCCGGGACCCAGCTGCGCCACACCCTCACGCATCATGGCCAGCGTCGCTGCATCGTGCGTGCAGGCGTCGTCGATTGCCTTGATTACCAGCGCGTAGGCGGCGTCCTCCAGCGTATCGTGGGGTGCCAGCGTGCGCGCCGCTGCCAGCAACGCGGCGCCTTCCGCCGTGCTCAGCGCGCCGAGGTCCAGCGCCCAGGCGCGAGTGGGTGCGACCAGTGCCAGCGCTCCGCCGGCGAGCAGTGCTCCGGTAAGTACACCGGTAGCGCGTATGAACTGCCGGCGGTCCATCGCTGATGTGTCCATCGCTCGTTATTCTCCCCCTTAGGCGGTGCCGCATCTTTAGCACGTTCCGATTTCAGAGGCAAAATCGCGCGTGGCTCTGACGCCGATGCCAAAGGCTCGGGCTATACTCGAAACCAACCGGCCCGCGTCAGGTGAGGTGCCATGACAGCTGCAGCGATGGATCAACAGCGTCTTGCCGATCTGCGGCAAGCCATCCTTGCGGACATCAAGGCCGGTTTGTACCACGGCGCCGTGATCAAGGTGGCCCGCGGCGGTACTGTCGCACTTGAAGCGGCCATCGGCGCGGCCGATGCGGCGCAGACCCAGCCGCTGACCCTGACCTCGGTGTTCAATATTTTCTCAGTGACCAAGGCCTTCACCAATCTGCTGGTGCTGCGTGCCATCGAGCAGGGGCGTTTTGCACTGACCACGCCGATCGGCGAGCTGATCCCCGAGTTCAGCGGCCACGGCCGCGAGCGGATCCTGATCTGGCACCTGCTATCGCATCAGGCTGGTTTCCCGATCATTTTCGAGGTCAAGCCCGGCTGGTATATCGATCGCTTCGAGGAGGTATCCGCGCTGGTCATCGCCGAGGTGAAGCCGGCCGATGAGCCCGGTGCGAAAGTGTCTTACTCTCCGCTGGTCAACCACGTGCTGATGGCCGAGGCGCTGCTGCGCACGGACCCGGGCCGGCGCGGCTACCGGCAGCTGGTGCAGCAGGAAATACTCGATCCGCTGCAGATGCGCGACACGGCGGTCGGCCTGCGTCCCGATCTGAAGGCGCGCAAGGTGGTGCCGGATTTCCGTGGCAACTATCCTATCGGTCACAAGAGCCACACCGTGCCCGGTGCCAATGGCGCCTTCGAGGATCCGGAAGCTGAAATGCCCTGGGTCGGCATCGTGTCCACGACCCCGGACATCTTTCGCTTCGCCGAACTGTTCCGCCGCGGCGGAACGCTCGACGGCGCACGGCTGATATCTGCGGCGATGATCGACATGGCCGCCCGCAACTGGACCGGCGACAAGGTCAATGAGCTGTACGCCCAGCGTGGCCGGGCGGAAGGGCTGACGCCGGCGCCCGCGTACCTTGGCCTCGGCTTCACGATGCGCGGCACGGCGCTGTGCTATCACCTGTTCGGCACGCTGGCTTCACCGGGTACCTTCGGCAACTACGGCGCTGGCACTACGCTGTTCTGGATCGATCCGCAGCGCGATATCACGTTTGCGTGCCTGACCGCCGGCGTCATGGAGCACAACGCCAACACGCGCCGCTTCCAGAAATACGCCGACCTGGTGCATTCCGCCGCGCTGTAGTGCCGGCCGGGTCGAGCCCGCTGCGGCTCACTCGCCGGTGAAATACGCGATACCGCGAAATTCCATCGAGTGGCGCTCGATCGCGTCGGGACGCGAGCTGTCGCGGAAAGCTGTATGCGGGCAGCGCCAGGCGCCGCTGTGGTCCGAGTCGTAGAACTTGATGAAGACCACCTCATCGGGCGTCATGTCCGGGAAGTACCACCAGCGGTGATCGGGCGAATGATGAAAGATCGTGGCGGCAGCCATCTGCTCTTCGCCGGCGATGGGCGCGAACAGCGCGTCGCCGGTCGGTATCTCATCGACATCGACCTTGGTGTTGTGCGTGCCTTCCGCGTCGCGTACCGAACCGCCTTCGCACAGCGCCAGCGGCATGTCCTGGGGCGGGGGCGAGAGCGCACGCCAGAGGCTGAAGGCAATAAAACGCTGGTAGGCCGGGCCCTGCGGATGCGCACTTTGATAGATTCTCGCCGCGATGCGCTCGGCACAGGCGCGCGTGAAATCGACATGGGCCTCGGCCGCGGGCGGCTGCACTGTGGCACTGGTGGTTCCGGCGCTGCGCATCATGCCGCCCATCGGCACTACCACGTCAGCACCGCATAGGTGCATGGCCGCCTCGCTCACCTCAGCAGCGTACGGTGTATCGGGGCCGTAGTTGGCTTGCCAGTCCGTGACGCGGGTGTGGTGCTGTCCGATGCAGAAGCCGTGCTCGCGCAGCGTAAAGGGCCCGGCCAGGCGCGCATTGCGCACCGTGACCGGGTAGGGCGCGTAGAGCCCGGTGTTGTATTCCTTGCCGGGAGCCCAGAAGCGCCGGTTGATGCGCGAGCTGGGCAGCAGGTAGTCGATGCTGGTGTGGACTTCGGCGGATGCGGGGCTCATGGCAGCTGGCTCATTGGCGGCTACCCGGGTTCTGATATAACTTGCGCTCGCCCGCCACCACTGAAGGAGTATCCATGCGTCGCCTCACTCTGTTCATTGCCGCCGCGTCGCTGATGACCGCCAACGTCGCGAGCGCCGGCTCCTGCGGACTCACGCCCAAGCAGATCGTCACCCGCTTCATGACCACGTTTTATGTCGACAGGAAGGTGCGCGAAGCTTTTGAGACCTGGGTCGACCCGGGCTACATCCAGCACAATCCCATGGCGGCGACCGGGCGCGACGCGGCCGTGGGTTTCCTCGCGCCATTTTTCGAGCAGCATCCCGAAATGCACTACTCGATCAAGCGGATCATCGCCGATGGCGACCTGGTGGCAGTCCACTCGCACGGCGCAATGGGCGCCAACGACCGCGGCCTGGCCGTCGTGGATATCCTGCGCGTCAAGGGTTGCAAGGTGGTCGAACACTGGGATGTTGTCCAGCCGGTGCCTGAAAAGTCAGCCAACGGCAACGGGATGTTCTGAGCGCAGACGCCGGTGCCTGCTCTGCACACTCAGAGCTTGATGATGACGGTCTTGAGCTCGGTGTAGGCCTCCAGACCCTGGCGCGCCTGTTCGCGGCCGAAGCCTGAGTGCTTGTAGCCACCGAAGGGCAGCGCCGGATCGATGATGCCGTGGCAGTTGCCCCACACTGTGCCGGCCTTGATTTTGGCGGCCAGGCGATGCATGGTCGAGAGATCCTTGGTCCAGATGCCAGCGCCGAGACCGTAGCAGGTGTCGTTGGCGGCCTTGGCGACTTCATCAAGGTCGTCAAAGCGCTGCGCCACCACCACCGGTCCGAAAATTTCCTCACGCACCACAGACATATCGGGCTTCACATTCACGAGGATGGTCGGGTTCACGTAGTAGCCGGAACTGGCAGGCGCGTCGCCGCCCACGGCCACCGACGCGCCGGCCTTTTTGCCCGCAGCGATGTAACCCATCACGCGATCATGCTGCTCTTTGGACACCAGCGGGCCCATATGGCCTTCGGGATCGAGCGAGGGGCGCGGCTTCCAGAACGCAGTCGTGGCGGCAACGCCTTCAATGACCTTGTCGAAAATTGAGCGGTGCGCGAACAGTCGCGAGCCGGCAATGCACACCTGGCCGGAGTTGAAGAAGATCGCGCCCGCGGCCCCTGGCGCGGCTTCGGCGATATCCACGTCGGGCATCACGACTACCGGCGACTTGCCGCCGAGTTCCAGTGTGACGCGCTTGAGCGTGTCAGTGGCGCTGCGGTTGATGATTTTGCCGACCTCGGTCGAGCCGGTGAAGGCGATCTTGTCGACGCCCGGGTGCTTGACCAGCGCAGCGCCGGCGGTGTGGCCGTTGCCGGTGATCACGTTGATGACGCCGGGCGGGAAGCCGGCCTCGACCACGAGGTCGGCCAGCCGCAGCGCCGTGAGCGAGGTCTGCTCGGCGGGCTTCAGCACCAGCGTACAGCCGGTGGCCAGCGCTGGTGAAATCTTCAGTGTCGCCATGATCAGCGGGAAGTTCCACGGCACGATCTGGGCGGCGACGCCCACCGGCTCGCGCGCCACGTAGCTGAATACCGTGCCGCGCGGCAGGGCCTGCGGCTCGATCAGGTCGCCACTGAGCTTGGAGGCCCAGCCTGCCATGTAGCGCAGGTGATCGACAGAGGCCGGCACATCGATCATCCTGGCCATGCCAATGGGCTTGCCGTTGTCGATGGCCTCGAGTTCGGCGAATTCGTCGGCGTGCGCTTCGAGCAGATCGGCGAGCTTGTTCATGATGCGCTCGCGCCGGTTCGGCGGCAGGTTGGACCAGCGGCCGTCGTCGAATGCGGTGCGGGCCGCAGTGACCGCGCGATCGACATCGGCGCTGGAGGCATCGACCAGACGCCCGATCTCGCGGCCCGTGGACGGATCCTCGACCGGAATCGTCGCGCCATGCGTCGAGGTGACCCACTCGTTGTTGATGAACAGCGCGGGCTTGCGCGCAATCGCGCGCTTGGCCGCGGGGGAATATTCAAACTGGGCCAGGGAGTCCTTGCGGGCAAGTACGTCGGCGGCCGTAGCCATGGTGGCGTCCTCCAGAAATTGTTTGCCCAGCTTACTAATAGGCCGGGGGGTGGTCAACGCGCCCCGCGGCGACCAGGTCTTACAGGCACCGTACCGGCAGGCGGATCGGGCCGTGACCGATGGTGGTCATCCAGGGCTCGGGTTCACCGGCCGACTCAAAGCGTTGCACACTCCCGGCCAGCGCGCCCAGCAGGGCATCGGCTTCGAGCAGGGCCAGCACCCGGCCCACGCAGGCATGGACACCGTAGCCGAAACCCAGGTTGTCGCGGTTGCTGCGGCGCACGTCGAAACGATCCGGCGCCTCCCAGCGTCGCGGGTCGCGATTGGCGGCGGCGAACATCAGCCCGCAGCGTTCACCGGCCGGGATCAGGTAGCTGTCAATCTCGATATCCTTCATGGCAATGCGCCCGGCCATCCGCGAGGGTGAATCCCAGCGCAGACTCTCCTCGAACGCGGCGCGAACCAGCGTGGGGTCAGAGCGCACCAGCTGGTACTGGTCCGGGAACTCGCAGAATGCCCGAATGGTGTTGGCGAGCGTCAGCACCGTGGTATCGGCAGCCGCCGACAGCAGGATGCCGACCAGTAAATTGGCCTCCTGGGGCGTAACTTCACCACGATCGGCCGCCTCGTACATCGCTAGCCCTAAGCTGCCGGGCGCGAGATTCTCGCGGTTGCAGCACTGGCTTGCCCAGGCGATGACCTCGGTGGTGTTTTCCATGGCTTCATGGAACAGCTCGTTCATCGGCCCCATCGTCGCCCAGACCATGTTGCCGAAGGCGTACATGTGCTCGCGCCCCTGCTGCGGCAGGCCGATCAGGTCGGGCAGCACCTTGTAGACAAAGGGCTGGGTGATATCCGCGACCGCATCGATAGCCTGCCCGCCCCGCGCCACCACGCCGTTGACGATGCTGCGCGCGTCGCGGCGAAAGGCCTCGGCCATCGGTGTCAGTGCCTGCGGGGAGAGCGCGTTCGCAACTACCGCGCGCACGCGCGTGTGCTTGGGCGGATCGTCGGTCAGCAGCAGTTCCGGGCGCACGGATTTCGGATCGTGCCAGGGACGCGAAGTCGATGAGAAACTCTTCCAGTCGCGTAGGCCCGCCGCCACATGCTCGAAGCGCGCCAGCATGGTGATGTTCTCGCGCGGCAGCCTCACGACCGGCGCCAGCTCGCGCAACCGGTCGTCCACCGCGCGCGCGTTGCGCACCGAGGCGCGTGAGAACGGGTCGGTGTCGAATTCCGGAATCGCCTTGGACATGGGTCTACCCTGCGGCGGCAATGCCGCCATCGACATGCAGTATCTCGCCGTTGATGAACGAGGCTGCGCGGCTGAGCAGAAAGGCGCAGGCCTCGGCGTTGTCGTCCGCGTGTCCCAGCCGGCGCAGCGGAATGGTGCGCGCGCGGCGTTCGTACTCGGCCGCATCATTGAGTCCCAGCGCGCCCGGCGTCGGTACGGAACCTGGCGCGATGGCGTTGACGCGCACATTGCGCGGACCGAGTTCGGCCGCCAGCACCTTGGTGAGGGTGACGATGGCGCCCTTCACCAGACTGTAGGCCGCCGTGTTGGGGAACCCCTTCTCCGCCACCGGCGAGGCCATGTTGACAATGGCGCCGCCGCGCGCCGCATCGTAGTGCGCGAGCAGCGCCTGGGCGCCCCAGACGCTGCCGTGGATGCCGATCGCGGTCATGCGATCAAGCGTCGCCGCGGTGATCTGCTCGACGGGCTCATAGCGCAGCAGCATGGCGTTGTTGATTACGGCGTCGATGCCGCCGCAATGGCGGGCGAACTGCGCGGCGGCCTGCATGAGCTCCTCACGCACCGCCACGTCGACGCGGTAGGCCAGCGCCGCGCCGCCCGCGGCGCCGATGCCAGCGGCGACGGCTTCGCAACCCGCACCATCGACATCGGTCACGGCCACTGTGGCGCCGCAGCGCGCGAGCTTCTCGGCCATCGATCGCCCCAGTCCGCGCGCCGCGCCGGTGACGAACACACGCTGGCCGGACAGGTCGGGGCAGGACGCGTCGTCATTCATACCAGCAGCTTCCAGGCCTGGCCATCGGGCACGATCCTGCCGGCGGTGGGCTCGGCAAAATGGCTGCCGATCACCAGCGTGTCGGTATTGCAGAAACGCTGCACGAAATCGCAGCGGGTGCGCGCTGCCTGCGCCTTGTCCATGTCGAAGCGCGCTTCGGTGGCGGGAATGGCGATCTGCACCGGGTTGTGCATCAGATCGCCGGTGATGACAGCCTGCTGGCCGCGCGACTCGATCAGCACGCTGACATGCCCAGGCGTGTGCCCGGGTGTTGGAATTAGCGACACCTCGTCAGTCAGGCGAAAGTCGGGATCGATGAACTGCTCCAGTCCGGCCGCCAGGATCGGATCGATCGAGTCGACCAGGTGATCCATGTGATGGTAGCCATTGGTATCGCGCAGATGCTGCCAGTGCTGCCATTCGCGCCGACCGAACAGATAGCGTGCCTGGGGGAAGGTGGGCACCCACTGGCCGTCGACCAGCCGCGTGTTCCAGCCCACATGATCGAAGTGTAAATGCGTGCACAGCACGTCGGTCACCGAGGCGGCGGGAAACCCGGCCGCGTCGAGGTCTGCGAGGAAGCTGTTCTGCATGTTGCAGAACACGTCGAATTCGCGCTGGCGATCATTGCCGATGCAGGTGTCGATCATCGCGGTGCGGCCGCGCGAGCGCAGCACGAAGCACTGGAAGGAGATGATCATGCGCCCGGCGGGCGTGGCGAAGTGCGGCACCAGCCAGCCGAACTGCTGCAGGTACTGTGGCGTGGCCTCGGGCAGCAGCATGCTGATGTCATCTTCGAAGCCGTAGACCTCGACGATGCGGGCGATTTCCACCTCGCCCACGCGCCAGTGCCGGATATGTTCAGCCGCCATGCCTGCCCCCTGTCAATTGCGCCCGCTGATCATGGCGGCGGCTTTCTCGGCCACCATCACCACCGGCGCATTGGTGTTACCGCCGACAATACTAGGAAAAATCGAGGCGTCCACTACCCGCAAGCCCGCGACGCCGCGGACCCGCAGTTGCGGGTCCACGACGGCCATGGCGTCGACGCCCATGCGACAGCTCCCCACCGGGTGGTGGGCGGTGGCGGCGGCCTGTCTTATATAGGCGACCAGCTCAGGCTCGCTGCGCGCGTGGCGGCCGGGGCGCACCTCGGTGGCCCGGTAGGGTGCAAAGG
>Ga0075026_100000030_pt1 | contig 41605 bp, 34 predicted proteins | sample Str012_2_FD_71392 | JGI IMG/M metagenome (GOLD analysis project Ga0075026, IMG submission 71392) | Freshwater sediment microbial communities in response to fracking from Pennsylvania, USA - Straight Creek_MetaG_SC_2012 | ecosystem: Environmental > Aquatic > Freshwater > Creek > Sediment... | reverse complement strand
GGGTTCGGCCGCCAGCACGGGTTCGGCCGCCAGCACGGGTTCGGCCGCCAGCACGGGTTCGGCCGCCAGCACGGGTTCGGCCGCCAGCACGGGTTCGGCCGCGGGCTGCGTCACGACGAGCGATTCGGCCCCTGCGACTTCGGGTTGCACGGGAGCTTCGGCGATCGGTGCGGGTTCGACTGGGACCTCCAGGGGTGCGGGCTCGGCAGTCGCCGCAGCGGCAGCTGCGGCAGCGGCCTGTCCGCGCTCGTAGGCGTCGAGCTCCGCGTCAAGGTTCTGGCCCGGCTTGAACCGGCTGAACATCCCTTTGAAGCTGCTTGTCGGGCTGGCTTCGGGCAGCGCGGCTCCATCGGAAGCCTGGCCTGCGATCAGGACCGCGGCTGCACCGAGGGGAGTGATCTTCGCTTCGTCGACGGCCTCGGCGACCGGCTCGGGCTCCGCGAGGTCGACGGCACGAGGTTCCGCGTCAGCGGCACTGCCCATGGCGACCCCAGCGGCCGGCGTGGCTGCGGGCGCCGCGATCGTCGTCAGCGCGTCGAGGCGTGCAGCAACGTCGAAGTCCGCGTCGGGCTCCTCGGCTTGGACCTCCTGCGCTCCGCGGGCGCCGTTCGCGCCATTCGCACCGTTGACGAGGACTGCCCCGTTTCCTGTCGGGTCGTCGATGAACACGACCCCGGTCGAGGGCAGGTCGGGGAACGGTGCGGGGAGGATCTCGTGGCCCAAGTGCGGCGCGCAGGTCAGGCAGCGCATCTCCGCTTCGTTCCAGCAGTTTGGGCACGTGTATTGCCGGCATTGCATGCAGAAATTGAAGGTCTTGTGGAAGGCATCGAGCTGGTACGACGTGACCTCGCGCTCGGTCTCGCTCCTCGCGGCGGCCATCGCCTCGTCCATCGATGTCCCGTCTGACAGGACGAAGTTCTTCAGCCCGCGCGACATCACCTTCACGCCCTTGAGCCGCAGCTTCGGACGTGGGGATTCGAACGTGTAGCGTGTACCACACCGTTCGCAGAACGATTCGGTCAGGATCTCGGTCATCGGTTCCCCGGATATCGCGCGGGACGACATTCGGACGGCTCCCCGCCCGAACGGTTCGAGAGTATAACGCAGGGTCCCAAGCGCCCCTCCCACCTGGGGTACCTTGCCCGGGCGGCGAATGTCAGGGGGCCGGCACGCTGGGACATGGCATCGAGATGCTCGACAGGGGTTCTGGGGACCCTCTGGTAGACTCCGCCACCGACCATGCCGCCACTCACCGCCATCGAGCGGTTCTTCGAACGCCTGTTTGAGCGCCCCTCGGCACGCCTCTTCCGGGCGCGCCTGCAACCCGTCCAGTTGCAGAGACGTATCGAGCGGGCGATGGAAGGCGAGCGGCTGACCACGTCCGATCGCACGCTCGTCCCGAACCGATACATCGTCCGACTCCATCCCCTTGACCTCGCCGAGTTCGGCGACATGACCGGGACGCTCGCTTCGGAACTCGCGGATGGTGCGCTCGCCTTTGCCCGAGCGCATCGCTACACCGTCGTGGATCGGCCGCGAGTCGACCTCATCGCCGATCCGGCCATCGATCGGACCGACATCCGGGTGGACGCGCGTTTCGCGGACGCCCTCCCCGGCCGAGCCGGTCACGGACCGGTCGCGCTCATCCACGACGACGACGCGGCGGCAAACTTCGCCGACCAGACCGCCACCCGCGTCTTCGCCATCCCGAAGCCGTCCGCGCCGAGGGCTGTGCTGCGGGTCACCGATCCGAACGGCCGAACGCGTGATGTCGTGGTCGAGGCAGGCGGGCTGACGATCGGACGCGCGACCGATAACGACCTGGTGGCTATGGATGGACAGGTCTCGCGGCACCATGGCCGGATCGTCGGCCGCCGAGGGACGCTGGTTTACGCCGACCTCGGCAGCACCAACGGTTCGCGCGTCAACGGCATCCCCGTGACCGAGGTCGTCCTGGGTGTCGGCGATCGTCTGGAAGTGGGGGATACGGCGCTCGTGGTCGAGGTCGCCGCGGCGCTCGAGTGATGGATGGCTTCCTCCTCGTGCTGTGGGCCGTCCGATTGCTCTTCCTCGGGCTCATCTACCTGTTCCTGTTCCGCGTCATCCGGGCACTGCTGCGCGACCTGCGCGCGGCTGCCCGTGAGCCCGCCGATCGGCCCGGCCGCCTGGTCATCATCGAATCGCCCGGTGGGGAGCCCGCCGCCGGGCTGTCGTACGGCCTCGACGTCATCACCGCTCTCGGGCGCGACGTCAACAACGCCATCGTCATCGACGATCCGTTCGCATCGGCCGATCACGCGGTGCTCACATATCGAGGGCGATCCTGGTACATCGAGGACCTCGAGAGCACGAATGGCTCGTATGTGAACGGTCGTCGCGTGGAGGGGGTCGCGCCGCTCGGTTTCGGTGACGAACTCCAGATCGGCCAGGTCCGGATGCGCCTCGAGCGAGGCCTTCGGTGATCTCCGACGCCCGGGCGCCCGTTCGACTCCCGCCGCTGCCGGGAGCGATCGGTCCGATCCGCCCGCGCCCGCGCTGGCTCGAGTTCCGGTTGCTCGGGCTGGTGGCTGTGGCGCTGGTCGTCGGGAGCATCTCGCTCGGGGCCACGGTCAACGGGCGGTTCAGTCTGTTCGACACGCAGGGTCTGCTGATCTACATCGCTGCGCTGTTCGCGTCACATGCCGCGCAGGTCCTCGCCGGCCGTCGGACCGACCAGATCCTGCTGCCGACCGTCGCGCTGCTCGGTGGCTTGTCCCTGCTGCTGATGCAGCGGCTGCCCCAGGACTTGGTGACCCAGACGCTGTTCGGCACGAGATTCGGGCTCGCCCAGGTCCAGCTCATCTGGCTGCTGAGTGCCCTCGCCATGGCGACGACCATCGGCATCGTCGTCCGGTCCGACCGCTGGTTGCGTCGTTACAAGTACACTTGGGCCGCGGCCGGGGTCGGCCTGCTCCTGCTGACATTCGTGTTCGGCATGGAGATCAACGGGCAGCGCCTGACGCTCCAGCTCGGTCCCGTGAGTGGCCAGCCTTCCGAACTCCTCAAGGTCATCCTCGTCGTGTTCCTGGCGGGCTATCTGTCGGAGAACCGCGAACTCCTGGTCGAACAGGACAGCCGTGTCGGGCCGCTCCGTCTCCCGCCTCTGCCGTACCTCGCACCGATGGTCGCGATGTGGGCGATCGCGCTCGTCATCGTCGTCATCCAGAAAGACCTGGGTGCGGCACTGCTCTTCTTCGGCGTCTTCCTGTCGATGCTCTATGTCGCGACGGCCCGGTTGAGCCTGGTCATCATCGGGCTCATCCTGTTCCTGCTCGGCAGCGCGCTGATGGCGATGCTGATCACTCACGTCCGGACCCGGGTGGACATCTGGATCGACCCGTTCGCGGACCCGCTCGGAGCCGGGTTCCAGGTCGTCCAGGCGCTCCACGCTTTCGCTCGTGGCGGGCTGCTCGGCGTCGGCCTGGGCGCCGGCTTGCCCGAGATCGCCGGACGGCCGCCGATCCCGGAGGTTCATACCGACTTCCCGCTGGCGGCTCTCGGCGAGGAGCTCGGGATCCTCGGCGTCGTGGCGATCCTCGGGCTTTACCTCGTCGTCGTCGAGCGCGGTCTCCGGATCGGCGCGGCCGCGGCCGATGACTTCCGTTCGCTGCTTGCGATCGGTCTGTCGCTGGTCATCGGGCTGCAGGCGTTCATCATCGCGGCGGGCAATCTCAAAGTCCTCCCGCTGACCGGGGTGACCCTGCCGTTCATCAGCTACGGCGGGTCGTCCCTGCTGGCCAATGCACTGGTGATCGGGCTTCTGCTCGCCTTGTCCGACAAGGGCGTCGAGCCCCCGCCGTTACCGCGGGTCGGCTCGCGCTGGCGGCGGATCGGTCGCCGGGGGGCGGCCTGATGCTTGGCGCAGGCGCGGCGAGGCGGCCACTCGGTCGGACGACGGTCCACGTCGCCATCGTCCTCTCCGTGGCCTTCGGGCTGCTCGCGGCGGCCGCCGGCTACTGGGGCGTCGTCAAGGCGCCCGATCTTGCCGACTCTCCGAATGACGCCGCGGTCATCGCAGCCGGCCGGACGGTCCCGCGCGGACTGATCAGGGATCGCACTGGAAAGGTCCTGGCCGACAACAAGAGGGACGCGAACGGTGAGTCGTATCGCGTCTACGCCGGTCGCCAGATCAGCCAGGTCGTCGGCTACGCGTCGGCGACATACGGGCGGGCGGGTCTCGAGCGGAGCTTTGACGCCGAGCTGACCGGCCTTGCGGGCGACCCTGTGTCAGACGCGTTCGCCAAGTTCGGGGCCGACAGGTACGACCCAAAGGACCTGACCCTGTCGCTTTCGTGGGACCTTCAGAAGGCCGCGGTGGCGGCCCTCGGAAAGCACCGGGGCGCGATCGTCATGCTCGACCCGAAGACCGGCGAGGTCCTGGCGCTCGCCTCCACTCCGACCTACGACGCGTCGGCCATCGCAAACCCCGACACTGCAAAGGCCACCTTCGAAGGGCTCCAGGGCAGTGCCGATCAGCCGCTCCTGCCACGCGCGACGCTCGGTCGCTACGTGCCGGGATCCGTCTTCAAGATCGTCACGGCGGTCGCCGGTCTCGGCTCGAAGTCGATCACGCCCGACACAACGTTCAAGCAGCAACCCGCGGCCGAGAAGAACGGACTGCTCGTCGATGGCTATCGAGTCCGCGACGGCCATCACCCGGTGACGGGATCCAAGGCGCTCGACCTGACCGGGGCGACCGAGGTGTCGTGCAACATCTACTACGCCCTCACCGGGCTCCGGACAGGGGGTGCGAATCTCGTCTCGTATGCCGAACGGATGGGCTTCGACGCGGCGCTGCCGTTCGACCTGCCGACCGCGGCGTCGCAGGTGACCAACGGCCAAGGGAAGCAGCCGGGTGGTTTCACGGACGACGTCGAGCTCGCGAACGCGTCATATGGCCAGGCCGAGACGTTCGTCACGCCACTGCAGATGGCGCTCGTCGCGTCCACCGTGGCGAACGATGGCGAGCTGATGCAGCCGCGCCTCGTCACCTCGATGACCGGCAAGCGCAGCGGGACGCGGACCATCGGCCCGAAATCGATGGGCCGGATCATCTCCGCAACCGATGCGCAGTCGATCAACACCGCGATGGTGGCCGCGGTCGAGGGCAACCTGGGTCAGCAGTTCACATCGGGCGCCAAGGTCCCGGGCATCACCACCGCCGGCAAGTCCGGGACGGCCCAACTGGGCGGCACGGGTGAGCCACACTCATGGTTCATCGGGTTCGCCCCGGCCGAGAACCCCACGGTCGTGATCGCGGTCATCGTCGAGCAGGCCGGCCGCGGCGGCGAGATCGCGGCCCCGATCGCAGGCGACCTGATGACGCTGTATCTGAAGGGTGGGGGATGACCGAACCGATCGAGCCGGGCAAGCCCAGCGACCCGCGAGAGCCGCGGCCGATGATCGAGCGGATCGGATTGGCGGGCATCGCCCTGGTCCTGGCCACGCTCTTCGGCGGGGTCGCCGCGGCATCGTGGCTCGGCGGCGAACTGTTCCTGGCGGCCATGGGCGCGGTCGGCTGCGTCATGACCGCTTGGGTGGGATTCCTCACGCTGATCCGGGGTTGAGGGGGCTGCCCAAGGTCAGTCGACGGGAAAACGAACGTTTCGCGCTCGAAAGACGTCTATCTAGTGACCGGGGAACCAGTCTGACACGCTGGGCGTACTATCTGTCACCACGTCGGCGACCCGCCGACTGCAGGAGGGCGACCCCACCACGACCCCGGCGCCACCGTTCACCGGCGCCCGAGACCGCGAGAGAGGCCGATGACCAAGATCCAGGAGACCGGCGACAAGGTCCTCGCCAACGTCGAACGTGTGATCGTGGGCAAGCACCTCGAGGTGCGACTCGCCCTGGTGGCCCTGCTCTGTCGCGGCCATCTCCTCATCGAGGACGTTCCCGGCACCGGCAAGACCGTCCTCGCGAAGGCCATCGCCCGAAGCCTCGGTGGCTCGTTCCGACGCATCCAGTTCACCCCGGACCTGCTGCCATCGGACGTGTCAGGACTGTCGATCTACAACCAGAAGACGCAGGAATTCGAGTTCCGGCCTGGACCGATCTTCAGCCAGGTCGTCCTCGCCGACGAGATCAATCGGGCGACGCCCAAGACCCAGTCCGCCCTGCTCGAATGCATGGAGGAACGGCAGGCGACGATCGACGGGACGACCTACCAGATGCCGGACCCGTTCCTCGTCATCGCCACCCAGAACCCGATCGAGTACGAGGGCACGTTCGCCCTGCCCGAGGCCCAGCTCGACCGGTTCATGCTCCGCCTTCGGCTCGGCTACCCGCAGCCGATCGAGGAGATCGTCATCCTCGACGAGCAGAAGCGGTCGCATCCGCTTGACGTCCTCGAGGAGGTCCTGACGATCGACGACCTGCGCGAGATGCAGGCCGCCGTGCGCGAGATCTACGTCGACTCGACCCTGTCGGACTACATCGTCCGGCTGGTCAACGGCACGCGGAACCACCCCGACGTCTACCTCGGGGCCTCGCCGCGCGGTTCGATCGCGCTCTACCGTGCCGGTCAGGCGCTGGCCGGACTGCTCGGTCGCGACTACGTCATCCCCGACGACGTCAAGGCGCTCGCCGAGCCCGCCCTTGCCCACCGGCTCATCATCAAGACCAGCTCGTCGATCCACGACGTCCAGGCGGGCCAGGTCGTGCGCGAGCTCCTCGAATCGACCTCGGTCGAAGGGATCCGCCCGACTGGCGGCGGCCCGGTCGAGGTAAGGGCGGCGGCCGGCATCGGGTCGTCAACGGCCGCGGGCTCCTAGCGCCGAACGGCGAGGCGACGTGACGGAAGGCGCGCGACCGTGATCCGCAAGCTCGAGCTGCTCATCATCACGGTGGTGCTGGTCGCTGCCGCGTTCTCGACCGCCGAACCTTTTCTCTTCTACTTGTTGTACCTCGCGATCCTGGTCATCGGCGGGTCGTACGTCCTTGTCCGCCTGGGCCTGTCTGACCTCGAGGCCGGCTACGCCGTCAGCCAGCTCCATGGCCATGTCGGCGACCGGATGCGGGTGACGTATACGCTGCGCAACACGAGCCGGATACCGAAGCTCTGGCTGGAGATCCACAACCCGACGACACTCCCGGGCGGGCTGCCCGGTCGGGCGATCACCCTGGGTGGTCGGAGCGAACGGTCGTGGCTGATCCGTGCGCCGTTGTCGCGTCGGGGCCACTTCCGCATCGAACCGTTGCACATTCGGACGGGCGACCCGTTCGGGTTCTTCGAGGCGTCGGCCACGGTCGGCCAGGGGATCAGCGTCGTGGTCTATCCGCGTATCGAGCCGCTCCCGCGCTGGCGTCTGCCCGCGGCCGCGCTCGAAGGCAGCCATGCATCCCCGGTGCGGACCCTGCAGACGACGCCGATGGCCATGTCCGTTCGTCCGTATGCGCCGGGCGACGCGATGAACCGGATCCATTGGAAGACCACGGCTCGCCACGGCGAGATCCAGGTCAAGGAATTCGATCTCGAGCAGACCGCCGACGCATGGATCATCCTCGACCTCCAGCGCGGCATCCAGACGGGACGCGGCGACGATTCGACGGTCGAGGTTGCCATCCGGGCGGCCGCGTCCATCGCCGACCGAGCGCTGCAGGAGAACCGTGCGGTGGGGATGACCGTCAATGTCGGCCGAACCGCGTTCCTTCCCCCTGACCGGGGCGGCCGGCAGCATCTCAAGATCATGCAGCTTCTCGCCGCCGTCGAGGCCGACGGCAGCGCACCGCTCGTCGAGACACTCATCGCGACGGTCGGTCGGCTTCGCCGCGGGATGACCGCGGTGATCATCACGGCCTCACTCGACCCGGCTTGGGTCCGTCCGCTCGCCGCCCTGCGCGCACGCGGCGTCGCCTGCGTCGTGGTCACCCTGGACGCGCCCGCCTTCGCAAAGGTCGCCGCTGACGGCCACGCCGAGTCGACCGGCGAGAGCGTCGAGCCGGACAACGAGGCCGACGAGCTGGCCGCGAAGCGGACGCGCGCGCTGCGCCACGCGCTGGCCGAGTACGAGCTCCGCTCTTACTCCGTTGCGCCGGGCAAGGCGCTCGGTGAGATGCTGGCTCGATGAACGACCGCCGGATCCCGTACGCGCCCGCCGAGGGCTGGGTGACGCTCGGGCTGGTGACGCTGATGTGCGTCGTCCTCGCCCTGGCGATCGATGACGCGCGCTGGGTCCTCGGCCGGGCCGAATATCTCGACCTGCTGGTGGTGACGGCGATCGGTGGGGTCCTGTGCGGCTTCATCGGCCCGAAGGTCGGCTGGGGTCGGTGGCTGACCTATCTCATCGGCTCGATCTTCGCGGCCCTGCTCGTCCCGCTCCTGACAAGCCTCGTCAAGTACCCGGCGGGCCGGTCTCTTCACGATCTCTACGTCGCGACGGCCGATTCGGTCGTGCAGGCCTGGTTCGACCTGACCGTCCGCAACCTGTCGGCCACGCCGCAGTACCTCCACCACATCTTCATCTTCGGCATGCTCGTCTGGGCGACCTCGATGTTCGCTGCCTACGCGGTGTTCGGCCACCACCGACCGCTGAACGCGGTGATCGTCCTGGGGGTGTTCCTGCTCGGGAACATGGCGTTCACCGACAACGACCAGTTGCCGTACCTCGTGGTCTTCAGCGTGGTGTCCCTGTTCCTACTCATCAGGTCGCACGTCTTTGACGAGCAGTCCGAATGGATGCGTCGGCGTATCGGCGACCCGGCGTCGATCTCGTCGGTCTACCTTCGGGGCGGGACGGTCTTCATCGGCGTCGCAGTGGTGGCTTCTGCGGTGCTTACCCAGACCGCCGCGTCGGCGCCGCTGGCGGGTGCCTTCGGTGGCGTTCAGGATGGCCTGCTCAGCATGTCTCGATCCATCCAGCGCTACCTTCCGACCGGTGGGTCGTCGCGGCCCATCGGCCTGACGTTCGGATCGAACACACAGGTCAGCCAGGTCTGGCAGACCGACCAGGGCGTGGCCCTCACGATCACACGCAATCCGGCTGACAAGACCCCCTACTACTGGCGAGCGGTCGCTTACGACCAGATCGACGCGAAGGGCTGGAGCGTCTCGCAGACCGCTTTGACCGATCGCCCGACGGACGCGTCGCTGTTCGGCGGGCTCGCGGACGATGTCGACCCGAAGACGCGGCACACCGTCAATTTCACGGTCACGTCTGATGGTTACCGAGGATCGACGATCGTCTCTCCGGAAACGCCGGTCTCGGTCAATCAGGCGACCAAGCTCCAGACGATCGGCACCGGTCGGTTCGCTCTCCTCGAGCGCGACGGCGGGGCAGGTCCGTACACCGTGTCGGCGATGGTCCCGGTCCTCGGGAACGATCCTGGGGAGTTCAACGATTCGGCACTGAGGCAGGCGTCCACCGCGTATCCCGACGACATCAAGGCGCTCTATCTGCAGAAGCCCGGCCCGGACATGCTCGGGCCGAACGCGCTCAAGCTCGAGGCCAAGATCGTCTCGATGGCGGCATCCGACAACCCATACGACATCGCCCGCGCCGCGGTCAAGGAACTCCAGTCGAGCGACTTCCACTATGCCGTGGACATCCGCGACGTGAGTTGCGAGGCGCTCAGCGTGGTCGAGTGCTTTGCGACCTACAAGAAGGGGTTCTGCCAGTACTACGCCGCGACGATGGCGGTGATCCTTCGCCATGAAGGCATCCCGACGCGCATCGCCGAGGGATTCCTGCCGGGCACGATGGACGCGACAGGTTCGACGGAACGGATCCAGTTCAACAACGCGCATGCCTGGGTCGAGGTCTTCTTCCCGGGCTACGGCTGGGTGACGTTCGATCCGACGAGCGCCGAGGTCGCGCGACTCGCGCCGCTGCCGTCGGGACCGCCCGCCGCGAGCGCCAAACCTCGCGCGTCGGGCAGCGCGGGTCCCGCGGCATCGCGCTTCCTTGCAGGCGAGCGCGACCCAGGCCCGTCCGGTTCGGTGTCAGGGTCGACGCGCTCGAACCTCGGCCCGCTGCTCGTCGTGGGGTTGCTCCTGCTGATGGTCGTCGCGGTCGTCGCGTTCCTGGCCTGGCGGCGCGGCCCGCGTGGTCCGACCAGCGCCGACGGCGCATATGGCACGGTCACCCGCATCGCGTCCCGGTTCGGGTTCGGGCCTCGCCCGGCCGAGACTGTCTACGAGTACGCGACGTCGCTCGGCCAGATCCTGCCGGACGCTCGGCCAGAGCTGCAGATGGTGGCCCGCGCCAAGGTGGAGTCGACCTACGCGCGACAGCTGCTGGGCGAGGAGCGACTGGCAAGCCTGCGCGCCGCACAGCGACGTCTCCGCGTCTCGCTCCTGCGGCTCGCCTTCAGGCGAAAGGAGCGACGGCACCGGCGCTGACGTGGGTCGCTACTGGGCACCGCTCCGCTCGCGTTCCAGCGCCGCTGCCATACGTGCCGTTGCGCTGGTCTCCTCGTCAAGGGCTCCCAGGTGGGCCGTCAGGTTGTGCGCGCGCAGGACCGGGCGGCCGGCACGCACCTCCACGATCGTGATCGCGCACAGGTCCATCGACCACATCCAGTAGCGCTCGAGCGACAGGCCGAACAGCGTCAACAGCGCGATCCTGAAGACACCGTCGTGTCCCACCACGATCGACCAGGGGTGCGCGGCGGGCGGTTCGCCGTAGCCCGCGACGTGCGATCGGTCGAGCGTTCCGGGCGGTCGGCCGTCACCGAGGGTCGCGAGCATGGCGGCGAGCGACGGGCCCACGCGTGCCTGGACCTCGGGGAGCGACTCACCTCCGGGCGCCCAGCCCGCCAGCGGGGTCCGCCTCCACGTCGCGAGTTCCGCGCCATATCTCGCGCCGATCTCGTCTCGATGGAGGCCCTGCCACGCTCCTTGGTCGATCTCCGGGAACCCGTCGTCCGGGCGACAGGAGATGGCCCACCCGGCGGTGCGCATCGCGGTCTCGATGGCCACGGCGGTCTCGGTGGTGCGACCGAGCGGGGAGTGGACCAGCTCGCGCGGCGCCCATCCTGCCGGTCCCCGCCGGTCCGCCGCGCGCGGGGCCGCCAATCGCTCCGCAACGAGCACCGCCTGCCGGCGGCCGATCGCGGTCAGCGGCGAATCCGCCCGACCCTGGAAGCGGCCTTCGGCGATGAACGTCGACTCGCCGTGCCGGACGAGGACGAGAGTCGCGTCGAGACCGTCCGGGATGGGCGACGGCTCGACCTTCGTGGCGTTCGGCACCGTCCTGAGATCGCGCGTCGTCAGCGTCCGGCCCCGAGCCGGATCGTCCACAGGTCGGTGACCGCCTCGTGGGTCCGGATGGCCTCGGCGACCCCGTCCGGCACGTCGTCGTCGAGGGCGAGGATCATGAACGCGTCCTCGCGCGGGCGTGTTCGTGCGAGATGCATCGCGCTGATGTTGATGTCGGCCTCGCCGAGCATCTGCCCGACCCTGCCGACAGTCCCGGGGCGGTCCATGTGCCGGGTGATGAGCATGTTGTCGGCCGGTTCCATATCCAGCCGATAGTCGTCGAGCCGGGTGATACGCGACTCGCCGCCGGCGACCGTTCCCGCCACCACCGTGGTCCGGCCGTTGGTCTCGCCCGACAGAGTGAGGAGCGCCGCGAAGGCGCCGGCGTCGGGCGTCTTGCGTTCGATGACGGTGATTCCGCGGGCCTTGGCCAGCGCACCCGCGTTGACCAGGTTGACCCGCTCGGTGATCGACGTTTCGAGCAGTCCGCGGAGCATCGCCGCGGTCAGCGGCGTGCCGTCGAAGTCAGCCAGTTCGCCGGCGATCTCGAACGTGAGCGTGCGCACACCGCCGCGGGAGAACTGCGCGAAGAACCGGCCGAGAACCTCCGCGAGGGGCAGGTACGGGGCGATCGCCCGCGCGGTCTCCGGCGTGAGCAGCGGGGCGTTGACGGCGTACCGGGCGCTCCGACCGTCGAGGACGTCGATGACCTGCGACGCGACCTCCTCGGAGACGAGGATCTGGGCCTCTGCGGTCGAGGCGCCCAGATGCGGCGTCAGCAGCGTGTTCGGCGCATCGAGGAGAGGTGAGTCGGTCGGTGGCTCGTGCTCGAACACGTCGATCCCGGCACCGCCGAGATGGCCGGACCGGAGTGCCTCTGCGACAGCCGCCTCGTCGAGCACGCCGCCGCGGGCGACGTTGAGCACGATCGAGCCGGGCTTCAACCTGGCGATCGCCTCGCGCCCGATGAGGCCGCGTGTCGCGCGCGTCAATGGGACGTGAACGGTGACGACGTCCGCCCGGGTCAGCAGTTCGTCGAACGTGACGAGTTCGACGCCGTGGTTGGCGGCCGCCTCCGCGGTGATGAAGGGATCGACCCCGATGACGGTCATCTCCATCGCCCGCGCCCGGACCGCGATTGCCTGTCCGATCTTGCCGAGGCCGACGATCCCGAGCGTGCGTCCACGCAGCTCCAGCCCCGTGAACTGGGCACGTTTCCACTCGCCGCGACGAAGCGACGCGTCCGCCGGCGCGATCCGTCGGGCGACACCGTACAGCAGGGCCAGGGTGTGTTCCGCGGCGGCGATGGTATTCCCGGTCGGGGCGTTGACGACCACGATGCCGGCTCGCGTCGCGGCCACGAGGTCGACATTGTCGACGCCGACCCCGGCCCGACCGATGACCGCGAGGCGCGTCCCGGCCGCGATCAGCTCGGCATCGACCTGGACCTGGCTGCGGACGATCAGCGCGTCGTAGTCACCGATGATTGCGCACAGCTCGTCGCGCGAGAGACCGTGTCGTTCATCGACCTGATGGAGTTCGCGCAGGAGCTCGATGCCCTCCTCGGCGACGGGTTCGGCGACGAGGATCCTCACCCACCGACCCCGACGGCTGCCGGCGACCCGACGCCCATCGACTCGAGCGCCGCGATCTGCGCCGCAGCGACGGCGGAACCGGGCTGGACCGATCGCCCGGCGCCGATGGAGACGATCTCGAGCGTGCTCATCGCGCCGATGATCTCCTCGAGCGTGACCGAGCCCAGGTGGCCGAGCCGGAAGATCTTCCCGGTGAGCTTGCCCTGGCCACCCGCGAGGACCACGCCGCGGCGCTTGACCTCGCCGTTGAACGACTTCCAGTCGAGGTCGTCGGGGACGATCGCGGCGGTGACGGTCTTCGACGCGTGGCGCGGATCGGCGAACAGGTCAAAGCCGAGCGCGACCAACCCGTCGCGAGCCGCCGCGGCACACGCCTCGTGGCGCGCGAACACGCTGTCGGCTCCCTCGGCGGTCATCAGCCGGATGCCCTCGTCGACCTGGTAGACGACCGCGATAGCCGGGGTCCACGGCGTCTGACCGGCGGCATGGCTCTCGCGGTGCGCGCGCAGGTCCAGGTAGACCCGCGGCATCGTGGCAGTCTCCATCGCGGCCCAGGCCCGCTCCGAGGCGGCGATCATGGCGAGGCCCGGAGCCGACATCCATGCCTTCTGCGAGCCGGTCACGACGACGTCCACGCCCCAGTCGTCCATCCGGAACGGCACAGCCCCGAGGCCCGAGACGCTGTCCACGAGGATGAGTGCGTCCGGAGCCACGTCGTGGACGACGGCGGCCAGCGCCGCGATCGGGTTCATGACCCCGGTCGAGGTCTCGTTATGTGTCAACAGGATGGCCTTGTAGCCGGGTGCCCGCTCGAGTTCGGCGCGCAGGACTGCGGGATCGGCGGCCTGCCCCCATTCGACCTCGATCCTGGTCACCTCCGCGCCGTAGGTCCGGGCGATCTTCGCGAACCGGTCGCCGAAGGATCCGATCGAGACGCCCAGGACGCGGTCGCCCGGCGACAGAGTGTTGACGACGGCCGCCTCGAGCCCGCCCGTGCCCGCGGTCGTGATCATGGCGATGTCGTTCGTCGTCCCGAAATACGGCTTCATCCCCGACAGGATGCGACCGAGCATCGCGGCGAATTCAGGACCCCGGTGGTTGACCATCTGGCGCGCACCGGCCTCGCGCACGCTCGGTGGCAGCGCGGTCGGGCCGGGGATCCGAAGGTTGGGCTCGAAGCGGTCCACGTCGGAACCTCCTGGGATGGTGTGTTCGGTGTCCGGCATATGCTCTCACGCCACGCCGAACGGGACTGACCGGGCGCTCTCGGCGTCCCGGACAGGACCGTGCGCCGTGCGGTCGCGACGGGCCGATGCAATGCGTCGATCAGCGGTCGCGGCGGACCGGCATGTGTCGTCCGCGGATGGTCGCGTTGGCGAGCGCCGCGATGACTGCGTCGGCCACGCCTTCCTGGACATCGACGAATGAGAACCCTTCATTGATCTGGATGGCGCCCACCACGCTGCCGGGGACGTGGGCCTCGTTGGTGATGGCGCCGACGAGGTCGCCAGGTCGGAGGCCCGCTCGTCGCCCGCCACCGATGAACAGGCGGACCCAGCCACCCTCGGGAGCCCCGCGATCCGGGCGCGGGCCGGCCGGGCCGCCGGGGTAGGGGACGCCAGGACCCGTGCGCCCTCGGACGGGCGCCGCTCGAACGTTCCGTGTCGGAGGCGGGGCGACAAGGGGTGGCGATGCCAGCTCGACCTCATCGGATTCGGCACCCGCCGCACCTTCGATGAGGCTGACCGCGGCAAGCGCGATATCGACCAGGTCGAATTCGTCGGTCAGCGGCTCGACCACGCCCCGGAAGCGATCGTAGCCATCGGCCAGCAGCGCCTCGCGCAGGTTGGCGCGGAGGATCTCCGTCCGTCGCTCGCGAAGGTCGGCGACGGTCGGGAGTCGGGCGATCTCGAGCTTCGTGTGCGTCGCCGCTTCGATATCGCGCAGCATCCGGTGCTCGCGCGGCTCGACCAGGGTGATCGCCACGCCCTCGCGGCCCGCCCGCCCGGTCCGACCGATCCGATGGACGTAGGCGTCGGCGTTGGACGGGACGTCGAAGTTGACGACGTGCGAGACGAGCTCGATGTCGAGGCCGCGGGCAGCCACGTCTGTGGCCACGAGGACGTCCAGGGATCCGTCGCGGAACCGGTTCATGATCCGGTCGCGACCCTCCTGGGCCAGCCCGCCGTGGAGGGCGGCCGCGTCATGGCCGCGGGCGCTGAGCGCCTCAGCCAGGTCATCCACCTCACCACGGGTCCGCGCGAAGACCAGGGTCGAGGTCGGGTCCTCGACGTCGAGGATCCGACACAGCGCGGCGAGCTTGTCGTTGCGGCGCACGACGTACGCGACCTGGCGGATCCGCGCGACCCCGTCGCGGGTGGTCTTCTCGGCGTGGACCTTGATCCGGGCCGGCTCGCGCAGGTGCTTGCGGGCGATGCGTGAGATGGTCGGCGAGACCGTCGCCGAGAACAGTGCGGTCTGGCGGTCGGCCGGGGTTGCCGCGAGGATCGTCTCCAGGTCCTCCGCGAAGCCCATGTCGAGCATCTCGTCCGCCTCGTCGAGGATGACGACCTTCACGCTTTCGAGTCGCATGCTGCCGCGCTTGAGGTGATCGACGGCGCGGCCTGGCGTCGCGACCACGACGTCGACCCCGCGGCGCAGGCCGCGGAGTTGCTGGCCGATCGGCTGGCCGCCGTAGACCGGAACGACGCGCGCGCCCATCTCCCGGCCGTACTTGAGCAGCGCTTCGGCCACCTGCATCGCGAGTTCGCGGGTCGGGACCAGGACGAGCGCGGATGTGCCACCGTCGCCGGCCTGGCCGATGGGGATGCGCTGGAGGGTCGGCAGGGCGAAGGCCGCGGTCTTGCCGGTCCCCGTCGGAGCCTCGGCGAGGAGGTCGCGACCGGCGAGCAGGGGCGGGATCGCCTCCCGCTGGATCGGTGTCGGTTCCTCGTAGCCGAGAGCGGCGATCGTCCGTAGCAGGCGGGGGTCGAGCTCGAGCGCGGCGAAGCCGTCCGCTGCTCCTTCGGTCGTCGGATCCGGGTCCTCTTCAGCCACGTCGCCCATCGTAGGCCACGCCGCGACGGTCAGCGGTGCCGACGATCGGATCGAGGTCGATGGTGCGGACTCGCCGCGTCCCGCCCGCATCGGTCCGGACGGTGGCCGCCGGGATGACCCCGGAGATGAGCCGCTCGATGACGGCCTCCTCGCCGGCATACAGACCGGAGCCGCTGATCCGGACCCGACCGCCGATCTGGAGGTTCTGCCGGCCCAGGCCGGCGGTGATGTCGATTGCGACGAGGTTCGGGCGGATCATCGCGGCCTCGGGCCCGGCGCCGGGCTTGGGTGCGCCCTTGGTGTGAGTGCGCGCGACGGGATAAGTGACCTTCCGTCGCTTCATGCCTCGGCCGCGGTGCCGTCACGGCCGCCGCCCAACGTGCCGGCAAGCGCCGCCGCGCCATTGACCGCGGCCCAGGCGGTCACCGCGTCGGCGAGGGCCAGCGAGTCCGGTCGGACACCGAGCCGGTCGTCGCTGCCGCGAATGTCCTGGCCGAGCTCGGCCACGACGCCGCGATACGCAGGCTTGTCGCCGTTCGTTCGGGCGGACGTCGGATAGACGTCGAAGTAGCCGTCGGTGCTGACGACGATGTGCGCCTCAGGCGCAGAGAAGGACGTTCGAGCCATGAGAGGGAAGATCCGATCCATCGCGCGCTGCGGACCGACGAGATGCATGCCCGGCGCCAGCGATTGCCACTACACCTTCGGGCCGCGGGCCGATTCCGTCAAACGTCACGTGTTCTTGTGATATGGCGACCACGGCGGTCCTGTGGCCGCGGCGCACACTATCGGCGTCTCGCGTGGGCGGGGCGGGGAGGTGAAGATGACCCTCGCGACTCCGCCATCGACGAGCGGCGCATCCCGTGCCGAGCCAGCGGTTCGCGCGGTCGGGCTGCTCAAGACGTTCGGTCCCATCCGCGCCGTCGATGACGTCACGTTCGACCTCCTGCCTGGCCGCATCTACGGGATCCTCGGGCCGAACGGGTCAGGTAAGACCACCCTCATCCGGCTGCTCGTCGGGCTGACCGCGGCGACGGCCGGACATGCCGAGGTCCTGGGCGTGGCGATGCCGTCCCGCCCGACCCTGGGCCGCATCGGCTACATGACCCAGAGCGACGGCATCTACCCGGCTCTGACGGCCGGCGAGAACGCCCGGTTCTTTGCCGCGGCGTACGGCGTCCATGGACCACAGGCTGTCTCGGATGCCCTCCGCGTCGTCGACCTCGCGGACCGCGTCGATTCGATCGCCGGAACGTTGTCGGGTGGCCAGCGCCGACGCCTCTCTCTGGCCTGCGCACTTGTCCACCGACCGCCGGTCCTGTTCCTCGACGAGCCGACGGTCGGTGTGGATCCGCTCCTTCGGGTCGAGTTCTGGGCGCACTTCCGCGCCCTCGTCGACAACGGCGCCACCATCGTCGTGTCGAGTCATGTGATGGATGAGGCCGATCGGTGCGACGAGCTCCTGTTCGTCCGGTCAGGGAAGCTCATCGCCCGCGGGTCGGGCACCGACATCCGCCGTGAGGCCGGCACCGACGACCTCGAACAGGCATTCCTTCGCCTCGGTGGCGATCAGCCGGCGATCCGATGAGCGGCCGCCGGGTTCGTGCGCTCTTCCGCCGGGTGGTGCAGGAGATCCGGCGTGATCGGCCGTCGCTCGGGCTGCTGTTCATCGCCCCGATTCTCGTGACCGGGCTCGTCACGTTCATCCTCCGCGAGGGCGAGACGCCACCGGTCCACGCTGTCATATTCAACCAGGCCGGACCACCGGGCGTGGTCGTGGCTGGTGCCCTGCGCACGACCCTCGAAGCCGATGGCGGCAGCGCGACGATCGTCCCGGACGTGGACACCGCTCGGGCAGCCGTGAGTGACGGCTCGGCGACCGTCGCGATCACGCTTCCGGCCGGCCTTGGTGGCGGCGGCGCGGTCATCACGGTCCTGACCGACGGCCTCGACCCATCGGGCGAGGGGAGCCAGGTGGCGGCGGTCGGGCGGTTGTTGGCGGCGGCCGCAGCCTCCGTTACCGGCATCAGCCCGCCGACGATCGACCACACCACGCTCTATGGGACGCCGAGCAGCGACCCGATCACGACATTCGCTCCTGCGATTGTCGGGTTCTTCGCGTACTTCTTCGTCTACATCCTCACCGGCGTGAGTTTCCTCCGCGAGCGAACAGGCGGGACGCTCGAACGGCTGATGGCCACCCCGGTCACCCGCGGCGAGGTCGTGATCGGCTACATCCTCGGTTTCGGGCTGTTCGCGACGATGCAGGTCGCCCTCCTGATGACCTGGGCCCTGGCAAGCGTGCACGTGCCCGCCATCGGTCCGATCCCGGACTTCTGGATCGGTCTCGGGATCCCGATCGCGGGGAGCGCGGTCTTCGCGTTCCTGGTCGTCGTGCTGACGGCACTCGGGGCGGTGAGCCTCGGGATCTTCCTGTCGACCTTCGCCCGGACAGAGCTCCAGATCATCCAGTTCATCCCGATCGTGCTCGTCCCGCAGTTCCTGCTGTCGGGTGTGCTCTTCCCGGTCGACAGCCTCCCGCCTGTCGTCCAGCGGTTGGCGAAGATCATGCCTCTGACCTACACCGTGGAGGGTCTGCGCCAGGTCTTCATCGCCGGCGCTGACCTTGCCAGCGCAGCGCTTCGATTCGATCTGCTCGTACTGGCCGCCTTCGCCGTCTTCTTCGCCACCATCGCGGCATTCACGATCCGTCGCGACGTCGCCTGATCCCGGGATGCCGGACTACGCGCCGGCGTCCTTCTTCTCGGTGTCGGCCAGCTTCTTGCGACTGGCCTCGCGCTGCTTCATGAGGCCGTCGCCGGCGTGGTGCGTGACCTCTGGTTTGGGTGTTCGCTCGCGCGGGGTCTTGCCGGTCGCCTTGGCAGCGGCGCGCGCCTCGGCTCGGGCCGCCATCCGGGCCGCGATCGTCGATTCGTATCCCGCGTCGGTCGGCAGGTAGTAGCGCCGGGCGACGATCGCGTCGGGCAGGTACTGCTGCTCGACGTCGGCACCTTCGTAGTCGTGCGTGTACCGGTAGCCGACCCCGATGCCGTGCTGCCTCATCCCGCGGTGGGCGGCGTTGCGCAGGTGCAGCGGGACGGGCAGGGCGCCATTCGCCTCGACATCCGACACGGCGGCCCAATACGCCGCACCGGAGCGGTTCGATTTCGGCGCGGTCGCGATGTACGTGGTGGCCTGGGCCAGCGCGTATTGCGCCTCCGGCAGGCCGATCCAGTCGAGCGCCTGGCCGGCGGCGACCGCGACCGACAGCGCGCGCGGGTCCGCGTTCCCGACGTCCTCTGACGCACTGATGATCAACCGTCGGGCGATGAACTTGGGGTCCTCGCCGGCCGCGATCATCGCCGCGAGCCAGTACAGGGCGGCATCCGGGTCGTTGCCGCGCAGGCTCTTGATGAATGCCGAGACGGTGTCGTAGTGGCCATCACCGGCGCGGTCGTACGCCAGGACGCGTTGCTGCGCGGCGGATTCGACGTCATCAAGGCGCGGGCTGACGTGGCCGTCGGCATCGCGGACGTCCTCCGATTCGGCGATCGCTGCGGCGCCCTCAAGGACGTTGAGGGCGGCCCGTGCGTCGCCGCCAGCCAACGAGACCAGGTGGTCGAACGCATCGTCGGTCAGCGCGACGCCGCCGGTCGGCCCGAGTGACCCGGCGAGGCCGCGTTCCTCGTCGACGATCGCGCGCCGGACGACCGCGCCGACCTCATCGTCAGTCAGCGCCTCGAGCCGCCACACGCGCATCCGCGACAGCAGCGCGGCGTTGACCTCGAAGTATGGGTTCTCGGTCGTCGCCCCGATGAGGGTGACCGTTCCGTCTTCGACGTGCGGCAGGAGCGCGTCCTGCTGCGCCTTGTTGAAGCGATGGATCTCGTCGAGGAACAGCACGCTCCGGGTGCCGTGCAGGTTCAGCCGCTCTTGCGCCTCGGCGATCGTCGCGCGCACCTCGACGACGCCTGACATGACCGCCGACAACGTCGTGAAATGCGCCCCGATCTCACCGGCGAGCAGTCGGGCCAGGCTGGTCTTGCCGGTCCCCGGCGGTCCCCACAGGAGCAATGACGACAGGTGGCCGCGGGCGATGCTGCGGCGGAGTGGACCGCGTTCGCCGACGAGGTGTGTCTGACCGACGAACTCGTCCAGGTTCCGCGGGCGCATCCGTGCGGCCAGCGGCTGGCGCTCGGGCGGTGGCTGGAAGAGGGCCTCGGGTCGGGCACCGGGCGGACGCCGCGGAGAGGGCATGGGATGGATGGTAGCGCGGTCGTGAGCCGCGACCGCGAAATTCCTAGAAAGGCCCGATCCCAGTCACACTGACGATCGCCCACAGGCCGAACAGGATCGCAACGAGTGACCCGCCGACGATGGCGATGCGCCGAACGTCGCGTGCCACGTACGCGTACTCGTCGGCGGCCGAGACTTCGAGGGTCGATGCGCGTACCGCGGGTTCGACCTTGCGAGGCGCCTTGGCCTTCTGGCTGACGGCCTCGGCCTCGCGCTCCTCTGCGACGATCGCGGCCTCGAGCTGCGCCGCGCGGGCCTCCTCCTCATCGGTCAGGGTGTCCGGGCGGACAGGCGCCGTCGCAGTCGCGGGCGGCGCGGACGGACGGGTCGCCTGACGCTGGAGGGGTGGGCGCTGTCCCGGACGGGACGTGTGGCCGCGGGAGCGCTTGGCCATGTCTGCTGGGGGCCTCCATCGGTGGCTCTGGTCGGCCGCGGGCGCAGAGTGCGCTCATCCGGCGGCGGGGCTGTCGACGGCAGAGGATAGCACCCTGTCCGATCGGGTCGCGGTAAGGGGCCTTGCTAGACTCGCCGCGGCCCGGCGGCCCGTCTGGAGGACCCCCCCATCGATCCTGTCGAGCCTCGGCGCCCGATCTGGCACGCGCGTCTGCGACAAGGCGATCAGCGGAGGTCGGTCGGACGCCGGATCGTCCGATGAGGAGAGCGCCGCCCCTCGGCAGGCGCTGGCCTGTCAGGCAAGCTGTCACGGCGGTCGGCGATGGTTCGGTCATGGCCCCCACGACCGACGTTCCGACCGACCCGATCACCGTGACCCGACCGCGCGTCCGGCGCCGCCGGGAGCCGTCGCCGCTCGACCAACTGCCGGCCTGGCGCGAGCTCGTGCCGGTGATCGCCCCGTCGCCGACTCCCGTGACCCCATCGGGTCTCGAGGCCCTGCTCGGAGGTCTGAATCCGGATCAACTCCGCGCCGTGACGCAGGGCAGCGGGCCGCTCCTCGTCGTGGCCGGCGCGGGGACCGGCAAGACGCAGGTCATCACGCGGCGCATCGCCTGGCTTATCGCGACGCGCCGTGCGAAGCCGTCGGAGATCCTCGCGCTGACGTTCACGGACAAGGCGGCCGAGGAGATGGCCGTTCGCGTCGACCAGCTCGTACCGTACGGCTACACGGACACCGCGATCAGCACGTTCCACGCGTTCGGGGACCGGATCATCCGCGAATACGCCCTCGAACTCGGCCTGCCCACGGATGTCCGTGTCTTGACCCGGGCCGAGGTCGTCATCTTCCTTCGTGAGCACCTTTTCGAATTCGACCTGGACGCCTACCGGCCGCTCGGCGACCCGACCCGGTTCCTGGCGGCACTCGCGACCCTGTTCAGCCGCTGCAAGGACGAGGACATCTCGCCGGCGGATTACCTTGCTCACGTGGATCGCGTTGCAATGGAGGCGGCCACGGTTCGCGACCTCGCCAGGTCCGACGATTCCCGGACAGGTGATGCGGTCGAGGCGGCGGCCGAGGACGCGCGCCGGCAGGCCGAGCTGGCGCGGGCGTACGCGACCTACCAGGAACTGATGGCCGCCGCGGGCTGCATCGATTTCGGCGACCAGGTCGCGCTCGCGTTGCGGCTGGTCCGGATGTCTCCGGCGGCACGGGTCGAGATCGCGAGCCGGTTCCGGTACATCCTCGTGGACGAATTCCAGGACACGAACCGCGCCCAGGCCGAACTTGTCGCCGCGCTCGCTGACAAACACCGGAACGTGACGGTGGTCGGCGACGACGACCAGGCGATCTATGCATTCCGCGGCGCCGCGGTGGACAACATCCTCGCCTTTCAGGACCGCTACCTCGGCGCGCGAACCGTGGTCCTGCGCCGGAATTACCGATCTCTGGCGCCGATCCTGGATGCGTCCTATCGGTTGATCCGGTTCAACGACCCGAATCGCCTCGAGGTCCGCACTGGGATCGTCAAGCGCATGCGACCACAGCGCGTGTCGCCTGGGGCCGCGCCGGTCCGCCTGGAAGTCTTCGGGACCGGCGCCGAGGAAGCGGACTGGATCGGGGCGGAGATCCACCGCCGGATCGAGACCGGAGCCTCGGCTCGCGACCACGCCGTTCTTGTCCGCGCCAACGGACATGCCGACCCCATCCTGCGCGCCCTCAACATGGCGGGCATCCCGTGGCGATTCTCAGGGACGTCCGGTCTGTACGCCCGCCCTGAGATACGGCTGCTACTGTCGTTCCTGCGAGCGGCCGCAGACCTCGATTCGAGCATCGACCTCTACGCGGTCGCTGCGTCGGATGTCTACCGGCTCGGGGGCGAGGACCTGACGTCGATCGTCAACACGGCCCGGCGACGCAACCGCTCGATCTGGGCGGTGCTCGAGGAACTTGACCGCCAGCCGGGGATCCTGCGCGTCGGGCCGGAGTCGCGCGCGACGGTCCGCAAGCTCGTCGCGGACCTGCGTGACTACGCGGCGGAGGCCCACGAACGGCCGGCAGGGGAGCTGCTCTACCGTTTTCTGCGCGCGAGCGGCATCCTCGCACGGCTCATTGAGACGGACACGTCCGCGGCCGAGGAGCAGCTGGCCAATGTCGCCCGATTCTTCGAGATCGTCCGGGCGCAATCGGCATTGCTCCGCGACGACCGGGCGATCTTCGTGGCGCCTCACCTCGCGACACTCATCGAGGCCGGCGACGACCCGGCCACCGCTGAGCTCGATCCGGATGCGGACGCCGTCGCGGTCCTGACGGTCCACAAGGCGAAGGGTCTGGAGTTCCCGGTGGTCTTCTTGCCTGGGATGGTCGCCGGCCGGTTCCCGGGCAATGGGCGCGGTGAACCGCTGGCCATACCGGCAGGCCTCGGCCGAGGCGACCCGCCGACGGCCGGGGCGGCGCTCGGCGAAGAGCGGCGGCTGTGCTACGTGGCCATGACCCGAGCGCGCGACGAGCTCATCCTGTCCCACGCCGCCGACTACGGCGGGGCGCGTGCCCGGCGAGTCTCGCCCTTCGTCCTCGAAGCCCTCGACTTGCCGACCGCGGCCGGTGTTCCCGGCGCTGGGGCGCGGACGACCACGCCGGCCGAGCGACTGGCGACGTTCGAGACCTCGGTCCCGCACCCGGTCGTGGCCGACGGACCGATCACCGAGCCACTGTCGCTCAGCTTCTACCAGGTCGACGATTACCTGACCTGTCCGCTCAAATACAAGTTCGCCCACGTCCTCCGGGTGCCGCTCGCCCCGCACCACGCGATCGTCTACGGCGCGGCCCTCCACAAGGCCGTCCAGATGTTCCACCACCGGCACGCCAGGGGCCACGTCATGAGCGAGGCGGAGCTCGACGAGGTCTTCGATTCGGCATGGTCGAACGAGGGCTTCATGAGCCGCGACCACGAGGAGGCCCGGCTGGCCGCGGGCCGGGCGGCGCTCCGCCGGTTCCGGGTTGCACAACTCGAACCCGATGCGGTGATCCCGACCTATGTCGAGCGCGAGTTCGGTTTCGTCCTCGGCGGCGATCGCGTTCGCGGACGATGGGACCGAGTGGACGTCGTCCCGATCAACGTCCCCACCGGCGCCGACGCCCGGACCGTCACGGACGCAGCCCACAGCGCTGACGTGGTCTCGCCCACGCTCGGGATCCTCGGCCCGGAGCGTGTGACGATCACAGACTACAAGTCGTCCGACGTTCGCGACCCTGCCAAGGCGCGCCAGCGAGCCCGTGATTCGCTCCAGCTGCAGATATACGCGATGGGCTACGAGGCGATGACCGGGCGTCTGCCGGACGCACTGTCGCTCCACTTCCTCGAGTCGGGGCTGATCGGCGAAGTGCCGGTGGATCCGGCTCGACTCGCCAAGGCGCGCGAGAAGATCGCACGAGCCGCGGCCGGCATGCGCGCGCGGGACTACACCCCTCGGCCGGATCACCTCGCCTGCTCGTACTGCGCGTTCCGCGACATGTGCCCGGCCAGCGTCGCCCGATGACCCGGCCGCGGACCTCGTCCGTATAGGGCATCCACCCGACTCGACGAAGGCCTCCGGGCGGCCCATCGTTCACGGCCCTCCCGGAACCGCATGGGAGCGAGATCGGGGACCGCATCGGAGATGGCAACGCCCACGCGCTGGATAAGGCCATGGGCCACGACCGAAGGGCCAGAAGCCCTAGACTCGATGGTCATGGAAGCCCGCGACCGGACGGCGAACCTTGCCTGCTTCGCGGCCGCGGCGATCGTCTGGGTGCTCGTCGGGATCGTGGCCACGACCCGCGACCCGACAGTGGACCCGACCGCTGGATTCGTCGGCGCCGCGCTCATGGGCCTGGCCGTGGCTCTGACCTTGATCCCGCTCATCTGGCTCACGATCTTCGGTCGTCACCGCCGGATCGCGTACCGGGGCGACTGGTTGCGTGCCATCCGGCGAGCGGCGTGGGTCGGTATCGTCGTGGCGGTCCTCGTGATCCTGCGGATCCAGGGCCTGCTCGAACTGCCCATCGCGATCTTCATCATCGCCCTCGTCGTCGTCGCGGAGGCGACCCTGTCCGCAGAACGCTGATCGCGCCGATGCGCGCGTCGCGCTAGGCTTTCGCGACCCAGAGTCTGCACACCAGCCAGGAGACCGCGTGCCCGCATTGACCGCCACTCGCCCCGCCGCGCCGCACGAGGATGACAAGGCCCGCATCGCCGCCGCCGTCGACGCCGTCCGCGACGAGGTCCTCGACCTGTCGCATCGGATCCACGCCGACCCGGAGCCCGCCTTCGAGGAACATCACGCCGCAGCCTGGATCGCCGAGATCCTGCGCGCGCACGGGTACGCGATCGAGCATCCGGCCGGGAGCCTCACGACCGCCATCCGCGCCACGCTCCGCGGTGGGCAGCCTGGCGACGGCCCCCGCATCGGCATCCTCGCCGAATACGATGCGCTGCCCGGTCTCGGTCATGGCTGTGGGCACAACACGATGGCCGCGTCCGGTGTCGGGGCGGCCATCGCGCTGGCAGCGATCGCCGATGATCTCCCTGGCGAGATCGTCTTCCTCGGCACGCCGGCCGAGGAGCGGGGGAGTGGCAAGCAGATCATGATCGACAACGGGTTGTTCGAGGGCCTCGACGCGGCCCTCCTGTACCACCCGTGCGACCGCTCGCACGTCGAGAGCTATCCGCTCGCCTCGGAGGACGCCGATGTCGTGTTCACCGGGCTCCAGGCGCACGCATCGTCCGATCCGTGGCGCGGCAAGAACGCCCTCGACGCACTGATCCTGCTGTTCGCGTCGGTCGGGCTCTGGCGGCAGCAGCTCAAGCCGACGGCGCGCGTCCATGGCATCGTCCGTGAGGGCGGCACGGCGGCCAACATCATCCCGGATCGGGCGTCGGCCTGGTTCATGATCAGGAGCGACGACGAAGCGGACTACGTGAACATGCGTGACCGATTCCGCGACATGTGCACCGCGGCGGCACTCGCGACCGATACGACGGTCGAGGTGACGTTCTCGGGTCTTGCGCGGACGATGCGCAACAACGGCGTCCTGGCCCGGCGCTTCCGCACCAACATGGCCGCGTATGGCATCGAGGACCAGGGCGACGACCTGAACGCGGGCTCGACCGACATGGCCAACGTCAGCTGGGTCTGTCCGACGATCCACCCGGATCTCGCCATCGCGCCCGAGGGCACGCCCGGCCATTCGATCCTCTTCCGTGACGCGGCCGCGACGCCGCGCGCCGACGAGGTCACCCTTCTCGCGGCCACCCTCATCGCCCAGACCGCTCTCGACTTGTATCGCGATCCAGCGCTCGTCGACGCCGCATGGACGGAATTCCGCGCCGCCGACTGACCGGCCTATCACGAAGCCGGCCGGCCCATCCGCGGCTGCTACTATCCAGGCGGCGCGTCCCGCTGGACGAGAGTTTCGAACCGGCGGCGCCCCCCAGCGAGACGGACCCGACCGCGGCGTATCGACGCCGCGACCGTCATCGGAGGTTCCTCCGTGGCTGAGCGCCCTGACGATCCCAAGGACGATCTCGGATACGCGCGCCGGAATGGCTGGGACGGCGAGTTCGAGACATTCGCCGACTTCGACCTGCCGACCTACGTCGGCCCGGCGACCTTCATGAACCTGCCATGGATGACCGACCCGGACGAGCTGCGGAAGGCAGGTGTGGACGTCGCCATCATCGGTGCGCCGTTTGACGACGCCGTGACCCATCGGTCCGGCGCGCGATTCGGTCCGCGCGCCATCCGCGAAGCGCAGTACACGTCGGGTTCGATCCACTCTCTCGCTCTCGACGTCGAACCGTTCGAGGTCCTCACGGTCGTCGACGCCGGCGACGCCAATATCGTCCCCGCCTGGATCGAGCGGGGTCATGCGATGATCTACCGCAAGGTCCTCGAGGTGGCCCGGACCGGCGCCATCCCGATCATCCTCGGCGGTGACCATTCGATCACGTGGCCGTCCGCGACCGCCATCTCCGAGGTCCGCCGGCCAGGCAGCATCGGCATCGTCCATTTCGACGCCCACGCCGACACGGCGAGTGATGCCTGGGGCGTCCTCGCCAGCCACGGTTCACCGATGCGCCGCCTGATCGAATCGGGCGCGGTCAGCGGCAAGAACTTCGTCCAGGTCGGGTTGCGCGGCTATTGGCCGCCGCCCGAGACCTTCGCCTGGATGAAGGCGCAGGGCCTGCGCTGGCACTTCATGCGTGAGATCGAGGAACGCGGCTCGGAGGCGGTCATCGCCGACGCCATGGCGGAAGCCCTCGATGGCCCCGATTCGATCTACGTCTCGCTCGACATCGACGTCATAGACCCGGGTATGGCGCCAGGCACCGGAACGCCCGAACCGGGCGGCATGCTCAGCCGCGAGGTTCTCCGGGCGATCCGCCAGATCGTCGGCGCGGTCGACCTGGCCGGGATGGACATCGTCGAGGTCTCGCCGCCATACGATCAGGCTGAAACGACCGCTGCGGTCGCCAATCGCGCGGCGCTCGAGGCCATCAGCGCGTTGGCGGTGAAGCGCCGGGACGGCGGCCGGATCCGCTGGGAGGGCTGACCATCGACCCGTCGCCGCTCGATCGACCCGACGCCGCGTCCGCGGCAGCGCTGGCACGGCTCTACGACCTCGACCTCGCCGACGACCCGGGCGATGTCGACCTCTACCTTGCGCTGGCGGACCGCGCCGACGGACCGATCCTCGAACTTGCCGTCGGCACCGGCCGGCTGGCGATCCCTCTGGCGGAGGCAGGCCATCTCGTCACCGGCGTCGATATCGATCCGGCGATGCTCGCTCGGGCACGCGATCGGGCCCGCGGGAACGTCGGCGAAGACCGCCTGACCCTGGTCGAAAAGGACATCGTGGGGCTGCGCCTGCCGGGCGACCCGAAGTTCGGGCTCGCCTTCATCGCCCTCAACTCGCTCCTCGTGTTGCCGACCCGTGCCGCCCAGCGAGCCGCCGTGCGCGCGCTGGCCGATCATCTGGTGCCAGGCGGCCTGGCCGTCGTGGACGTCTGGCTGCCGGACGGCGCCGACCTCGCCCGGTTCGACGGTCGGATCACCCTCGAATGGCCTCGACTCGACCCTATCAGCGGGTTGATCGTGACCAAGGTCGCGTCCGCCCAGCATGATGCCGCCTCGGCCAGCGTGACCCTGACGACGATCTTCGAGGAAGGCGGGCAGGGCGGTCCAACCAAGCGCTGGATCCGTCGCGATCGGCTGCGCCTGGTTTCGGTCGAGGAGTTGCGCGGCTATGCCGAAGACGCGGGGTTGTTCGTCGAGATGCTCGCCGGCGACTATGAGATGGGCGCCCTGGGACCCGGCAGTGAACGCGCGATCCTGGTGGCCGTCCGACGCTGACCTGCCCCGTCGGGCCATCCGCGGACCCGGACCTCCAGATGGTTCCCGCCCCCGACCCTCGTGGTATCGTCGGGCCGATGCCACCGACAGATCAGACGCGCCTGCTCATCGTCGAAGACGTCCCGCAGGTTGCCCAGTACATCCGCGGTCTGCTCAACGCCCAGTCGCGGGTGAAGCTCCTCGAGGTCCTCAGCGACGGCGCCCGCGCGGTCCCGACGATCAAGGAGCTCCGACCCGACATCGTCCTCGTCGATGTGCTGCTCCAGGGCCGGATCAAGGGGCCGAAACTCGTCGAGATGATCCAGGAGGCGGAGCTGGGCGTGCCGGTCATCGTCCTGACCGTCCCGCAGAACCCGGTCGAGGTGGATCCGTTGCACGGCATCCACGGCGTGCTGTCGATGCCGTTCTCGGGTTTCGACCTGATGACCCGGATCGCCAACGCGCGCAAGGAATACGAGGAGCAGCAGACGGTCGCGACCAACAGGGTCATGAGCGTCTTCGCGCCGAAGGGCGGGGTCGGCAAGACCACCATCGCGTTCAACCTCGCGGTCGCGCTCGGCCAGCTCGATCAGCGCACCGTGCTCATCGATGGCAGTCTCCAGTTCGGCGACCTGCGCTCGCTGCTGAAGGTGCCCGTCGACGCACCCTCGATCCTCGACCTGCCGACCGACCGGATCGCCGAATCGGACCTGTCCGACGTCCTGTGGCGCGATCCGTCGGGCATCGACATCCTTCTCGCCCCGCCGCGCATCGAGATGGCCGAGATGCTGACCCCACGTGACGTGGACAAGGTCCTGTCGCTCCTGCGTCGCGTCTACGAGGCGATCATCATCGACATGTCGAGCCAGTTGAACGACATCAACCTGGCATTCCTCGACGCGTGCGATTCGATCGTCGAGATCGTCACCTACGACTCGACGACGATCCACAACACCGTGGCCATCGCCGATACATTCCGGTCCATCGGCTATCCCGCTTCGAAGGTGCGCTACCTCGTCAACCGCGCGGACTCGCCCGGTGGCATCGACCCGATGGATCTTGAACGGGCGCTTGGACGGGTGCCGGAGCATCGCGTCGTGTCGGACGGCATCCTCGTCGTGCAGTCGAACAACGAGGGCGTGCCGTTCGTGCTGGCGAGCCCCGACGCGCCGATCAGCAAGGACGTCATGCGCGTCGCGAGTGAACTCCTCAACGCCGGCCGGATCGCCGCCGCGGCTGGACGTTCCTGATCGGGATGGCGGATCGACGCCCGATCGGGGTCTTCGACTCCGGGGTCGGCGGGCTGACAGTCCTGCGCGAGATCGTTCGCCGCTCGCCCACCGAATCGACTATCTACCTCGGGGACAACGCTCGCGCACCGTACGGCATGCGGTCGGACGCGGAGGTCCTGGCCTTCTCGACCGAATGCCTCGACCGGCTTGCCGAGCATGACGTCAAGGCGATCGTGATCGCCTGCAACACGTCCACGGCTGTCGGCATCGTCTCGCTCCGGCGACGCTACGACATCCCGATCCTCGGCGTCATCCGGCCCGGCGCCAGCGCGGCGGCCCTCGCCACGCGCGACGGCCAGGTCGGGGTGATCGCCACGCCCGCGACCATCCGGTCGCACGCCTACCTGCGGGCGATCAACGACGAGGATCCCGCCGTTCGCGTGATCGAGCATGCGACCCCGACCCTCGTCCCGTTCGTGGAGGCCGGCGAGCTGTCCGGCCCGTCCGCCGAGGCCGCTGTCGAGCGTGAGCTTGCCGCGCTTCTCGTTCCGACCGACACGCCGATCGACACACTGCTCCTCGGTTGCACACACTATCCGTTGCTTCGGCCGATCATCGCGGCGCTGGTGGGGCAGCAGGTCGCGATCGTCGATTCGGCCACCGCGACCGCATCCGCGCTGGCCGAACTCCTCGACATCAACGGGCTGCGGTCTCGCGACATCGGTGACGACGACGCGGCCGGATCGACACGCGCGACGCATCGCCAGCTGACGACGGGCGATCCCGAGAGATTTCACACCCTGGCCAGCAGGCTGTTCGGGTCCGCCTTCCCGGACGTCGAACGGATCGATATCGCGGTTGTGGCCCGATGACCGATCGTCCGGGCGGTTCGGGGCCTCGTTTATCGTGGCGTGACGACCGCGTCTGGCAGGCGGGCTTCCTGCTCGGATCCGCACTCGGTGCAGCCGCGACCGTCGTCGGCCGCCGCGCCGAACGGACCGCGCGACAGGGTGGGCTGGTGGACTGGCCAGAGGTCGAGCGGATCGCGATCGGTCGGCTGCGCTCCGCCCGAGGCGCCCTGGACGCGCATGAACTCGCGGCCGCCGAACCCGCCTATGCCGAGGCGATGGAGCGCATCGTCCCGGCGTTGACCGCCGCGCTCGGCAGTCCGTTGCCGGGCGTCGTCGAGCGGTCAGGAGTGGTCGATCGGGCCGGCTGGGTACGCGCCAACACCGGGTCGTTCCGCTCACTGATGGGCAAGCTGGAGGCGGACCTCCTCGACCAGGTCATCCCGCGCGGGGGCGGCCTCGCGAAGGCGACCATGGCGCTCGCCAATCGTTGGGTCACGACGCGCCAGCTCGGCTACCTGCTCGGCTTCATGGGCACCCGCGTTCTCGGCCAGTACGACCTGGCGTTGCTCTCGACCGAGGCGGCCCCCGGCCGGCTGCTGTTCGTCGAGGAGAACATCCGGGCGACAGCCCGTGCGCTGGACGTGCCGAGCGGTCCGTTCCGAACGTGGATCGCCCTCCACGAGACGACGCACGCCTTCGAATTCGAGGCGCACCCGTGGCTTCGGCCCTACCTTGCCGATCGTCTTGAGCGGCAGTTGACGCTGTTCGGCAAGGATGCGCGGGGAATCGGTCATGAGGCGCTCAAGGGCCTTGGCCGGTCCATACGGGGCGAGGCTCACGGCGAGCACTGGATCGAGCGGATGATGGGTTCCGAGCAGAAGGCCGTCTTCCGCGAGGTGCAGGCCGTGATGAGCCTGCTGGAAGGGTTCAGTGACTATGTCATGGACGAAGTCGGTCGCGATCTCGTCCCCGACGTCGAGCGGATCAGCGCCCGGTTCCACGAGCGCCGCACGAAGCGCACGCCGTTCGAGAGGTCGATGCTCCGAATCACCGGGATGGATCTCAAGATCGAGCAGTACAAGAAGGGCGAGCGGTTCGTGCGGGCCATCGCCGACCGCCGTGGATCGGCCGCATTGACGGCACTCTGGACGGGACCCGAAACGTTGCCACGCGACGGAGAGATCGAGGCCCCGGAGCGCTGGATCGCTCGCGTGCTGCCCGGTAGCGGCGCATGAGCGGCGCCGGCCGCGGCCCGGCGGGTCCCGGCTCCGGGCGTGGCGGAGCGCCCTCCGCGATCGCGCTCAGCCCGATCCTGTCGGCTCGCTACCGGTCGCGCGACCTCGAGCGGATCAGGGCCGCCGCGCCGGGCGCGACGATCGTCACGGTCTCGGTCGAGGGCCTCGCCGACGGTCCGCTCGATGAGGTCGAGGTGATGCTCCGCGGTTGGCTCAGCTCGGACGCGTTCGACCGGATCCTGACCCGTTCGCCGCGGCTGTCATGGGTCCATTCCGCGACGTCTGGTGTCGAGCGCGCTCTGACCCCAGCGGCCCTCGAGCGCGGCATCGTCGTGACCAACGCCCGGGGCGTCTTCAGCCGGCCGATCGCCGAATACGTCCTCATGATGATCCTCGCAGTCAGCCGGCGGCTCCCGCAGCTCCTCGAGCTCCAGCGCGAGCGGACGTGGCAGCCGCTCGAGGGCGCTGAACTGCGCGACGTGACGGTCGGCATCGTCGGTCTCGGCTCGATCGGCCGCTCGATCGGGGCGCTCGCGACTGCGTTCGGCTGCCGGGTCGTCGCGGTCCGCCGCCGGGGCGACGCCGGGTCTGCGCCGAGTCACACGGAGGACGAGGCGCGCCCGCTCGGCGAGATCGTGCTCGATCGGGTCGGCGGCCCCGACACACTCCCCGAGCTCCTCGCCGAATCCGACTTCATCGTCCTCGCCGCGCCGCTCACCCCGGAGACCGAGCGGATGATCAACGACGAGACGTTGGCCATGGTCAAGCCCGGCGCCTGGCTCATCAACGTCGCCCGCGGCCGGCTCATCGACGAGCGCGCGCTGCTCCGGGCGCTCCAGGACGGTCACCTTGGCGGCGCCATCCTCGACACGTTCCGCGACGAACCGCTGCCACCGACGTCGCCGTTCTACGACCTCTCGAATGTCATCGTCACGCCGCACACGGCATGGTCGAGCGGGCGCGTCCTCGATCGGAGCGTGGACCTCTTCTGCGACAACCTCCGCCGGTTCGCGGCAGGGGAGCCGCTGCTGAATGTGGTGGACCCGAGCGCCGGCTACTGATCTCTGCGACGATCGACCGATGCAGATCGCCATCGTCGGACTTGCCGGGTCGGGCAAGACAACCGTCTTCAACACGCTGACCCGCGGCCACGCCGAGACCGGCGGCTACGGCGGGGTGACCCTCAACGTCGGGGTCGTCAAGGTACCGGACGACCGGCTGGACACGCTGGCCGGCATCTTCAAGCCGAAGAAGATCATCCAGGCCGACGTCACCTACGTGGACTTGCCGGCGCCGCCGGCCTCGACCGAGGGCCACATCGGAACCGAGGAGTTGCCGGCTGACCACCTCGCCCGGCTGCGCGATTCCGACGCGCTGCTCCATGTGGTCCGAGCGTTCGAGGACGCGTCCAATCCGCACGCGGACGGGAGCGTCGACCCGGCCCGCGACATCGAACGTCTGGATCTCGAGTTCCTGCTCGCGGACCTGGCCATGGCCGAGCGCCGGATCGAGCGGCTCAAGACCAGCGCCCGGCATGGCAATCCGGCCGAACGCGAGGCCGCCGAGCGCGAGGACGCGGTCCTGCGTCGCATCCACAACGGACTCGAAGGCGGTGCGCCCATCCGCGACCTCGAACTCGACGCGGACGATGAGAAAGCCATCCGCGGGTTCCGGTTCCTGACCCAGAAGCCGGCACTCGTCCTGCTCAACGTCGGTGAGGGAGATCTCGCCGCGGCGCCGGACCTCGTCAGTCGCACGAGGGCCGGCTATGACCACCGGCACGCACTCATCGAGGCACTGTCGGCCAAGATCGAGATGGAGCTCGGCGAGCTCGAAACCGATGAGGCCGCGGTCTTCATGGAGGAACTCGGGATCGCCGAATCCGGTCTCGGCCGGGTGATCGACCTGTCGTACCGGCTGCTCGGGCTCATCTCGTTCCTGACCGCCGGTCCGGACGAGGTCCGTGCCTGGCCCATCCCCGATGGGTCGACCGCGGTCGACGCCGCCGGCGCCATCCACACCGATCTGGCCCGCGGCTTCATCCGCGCCGAGACCGTCGCCTACGAGGACCTGGTCACGCTCGGATCGATGACCGAGGCGCGAAAGCACGGCCGGCTTCGGTCGGAGGGAAAGACCTATCGCGTTCGCGACGGCGACGTGCTCGAGATCCTGTTCTCGAAGTGAGCCGCTGCGTTCGCGGTCGCGATCAGTTCAGGCGGAGGCTCGGGTCGAGCTCGACGATGACCGCCTTGTAGTCGACGGCCTCGTCTTCTTCCTCGTCGTCGTCGTCGTCATCGTCGTCATCGTCGGCATCTGCCAGTTCGACAGCGGTCCGAACCAGGAAATTCTCGCTCTCGTCGGTGCTGATGTTCACCGAGGCGACGAGGCTATCGTCACTGACGTAGACGAACCCGTGCTCGCGCTCAAGCTCGACGGCGATCGCCTCGCTGAGGGTATCGTGGATGAAGGTGTCCTGGATCCGGCGACGGATCGACTGGACGAGGTCGAAGAACTCGTCGGGCTCCCACTCGGATTCGCTGACGACGATGACATCGGCGAAGACCTCGTTGTCGCCTTCATGTAACTCGTAGAAGAACACGTGGACTCCCTGGTGTGACCGGATGGGTCGCCCAGTATACGACCGGACCCGCGGGTTCCCGGTGACGAGGAGAGGATGACCAGACGCGCGATCGAGGTCGTGCACATCGGCTCGGCCAGTCGCGACCTCACGTCCGACGACCCACGCGGCTGGCGGTTGGGCGGGGGCGTGACGTATGCCGCGCTGACGACGGCCCGGCTCGGGCTGCGCACGGCGGCGCTCATCGGCGTCGATGATGCGGGCGCCGCCGCGGCCGAACTCGACCTGCTTCGGACAGCGGGGGTGGACGTCGTCGTCGATCGGCTCGCCGAGGCGCCGGTCTTCGACAACCAGGAGACCTCGGCAGGACGGGTGCAGATCTGTCACGCGGTCGGTCACCCCGTCGCTGTCCGGGACCTGCCATCCGCGTGGCGGGAGGCGAAGGCATGGTCGCTCGTTCCGGTGGCCGGGGAGATCCATGACGAGTGGGCCGGAGCCGTCCCGGCGGACACGTACCTCACACTCGGCTGGCAGGGGTTCCTGCGCGTCCTCGTCCGGGGCGAACGCGTCGTGCGGCGCGACCCTCGGCCATCGGCACTCGTCGGTCGCGCGGACCTGGTCGGTGTGAGCCACCACGACGTCGCGGCAGGGACGAGCCTGGCGACGTTGGCGGGCTTCCTGCATCCGGGTGCCCGATTATTGGTGACGGAAGGGAACCTGGGCGGCCTGATGATCCGCGTCGGTGAAGGCGATGGGCGTGAGGTCCTTCGATATCTGCCGACCGCGACGGATGGGGAGGCGGACCCGACCGGCGCCGGTGACACGTTCCTCGCGGCGCTCCTGGCATCCGTCCTTCGACCGGCGATCGTCGGCCGACCCAGGTCACGTCGGTCGCCGGATCTGCGCTTCGCCGCGGCAGCGGGGTCGCTCGCCGTCGAGGGCCCGGGTCTGGCCGGCGTCCCGGATCGAGCGGCGGTCCTCCTCCGGCGGGCGAGGGAACGGATCCGGCGAGCTGTCGTGCCGAGCGAGGAATCGCAGGTCGGTGCGGTCGATCCGTAACGAGGCCGAAGTCAGCGGACCGAGCGCCCGATCGGTCCGAGCCGATGACGCAGGCGCGCCGAGCGGCGGAGCAGGTCGGCTTCCAGGGCAGGTTCGGGGCGACCGAGCCGCCGCCGGCGCTCGACGGCGTCGAGCCCATGGACGACCGCCTCGAGTGCGCCACGGCGGTCGCGTAGCCGGTGCTCGCGGATCTTGGCGAGTTCGACCGCCGCGACGATGGCGATCCGCCCGGGTCCGGCGGCCAGGGCCGACCAGGCCTCGTCCGCTTCGGGAAACCGACCCAGCCGACGCAGCAGGTGCGCACGATCGATGGCGATCCGTTCGGTCGTCCAGGGCGCGGCGAGCGCGGCACCGCGCGGCACGACCGTCGCGATCGACGGGCGCTCCTGGCGACCACCGAAGTCCGCGGGGCGGCGTGGCGACCACCACGGGGCGTCGTCGGGTCTCCCGGCATCGGCCGACGACGGCGTCGATCGGACCGTCCGCGGGATGGGCCGATCCACTGCCGCATCGAGGCAGTCGAGCGCCTCGTTGAGCCTGTTCTCGCGGGCGAACGAGCGAGCCAGTCCGGCGAGGTCGCCCGGTGGCGCGCCCGACCGGTCAAACGGGTCGCCGTAGCGATCGGCGAGGTGCGCGAGGAGCCAGGCGAGCGAACGGACGTCCTGGTCGTTGTGACGGGCGACCTCGGCCAGCGGCACGGCCGAACCGCCACGCAGGAACTCGTGATAGCGGCCTGGGATCTCCCAGCCCTCCACGTCGCCGACGCGGTGCAGACCGAGCAGCTCGGCTTCGGCGGTCCGCAACCGCGCGTCGATCATCCGATGGCGGAAGAGCCGCCGGACGACCGGCAGGAGGTCGAGGTGTCCGGCGTGCGCGGGCGCGTCACGCCGGGCCAACCGGTAGCGCGTCGTCAGCAGCGGCCAGTCAAAACCTCGGCCGTTGTAGGTGACGAGCCACGCGCTGGGAGGGATCGCGGCCTGGATCGCGGTCAGCAGCGCGCGTTCCTCGCCGTGATCGGGGAGCAGCAACTGGATCTGCCGGTACCGGTCAGAGCCTTCCCACCATCCCAGACCGACGAGGAACGCGGCCGTGCCCGCGGCAGTCGCAAGCCCAGTCGTCTCCGTGTCGAGGCAGACAAGCGGCACGTCGGGTGGTGGCTGACCGGGAAGCGTGGTCAGGCGCCACCGGTCGACCGGCACGTTCCGGACCGGGACCTCACAGCGGACGATCCGACCCTCGGGGCTCGTGACCACCTCACCGTCGACCGCGGCCGCCAGGCGGACCGCGAGATCGGATGCTCCGCGCCCGTCACGTGCGTCGATCGCTGCCGGCGGCAGGACCGTCGGAAGGGCGGCCCGATACCGCTCGAGCCGCCGGGCGAGGGTCGCGGCGCCGTCGATCATGGCCCTGGCGTCAAGCAGCCGCCGCGATCGGCGCCCCGAGTTCAGCGAGCAGGCGCAGGGCGAGGGTTCGCGCATCCACGTCGGGTTCGAGGCGCGGTCCGGTGCACGCCGGGCAGCCAGCAGCGCAGCCGCACGAGGCGATGAGGTCGGCGGCCCCGGCCAAAAGGTCGGCGTGGCGGTCCCATAGCCGCTCCGATAGGCCGATTCCGCCCGGCACCGCTTCGTACAGGTAGATGGTCGGCTGCTCCGAGTGGGGCGAGCGGACCTGGGTCACGAGCCCGAGGTCGCGTGGGTCGACCATCAACGCGATGGCTGCCACGGTCTGGATCGCCCGTCCTGCCCCGAGCAGAGCCACGTCGAGCTCGTCGCGACGCCACCGGTCGCGTGACGCGTCCGCGGTCAGCCAGTAGGCGGTCGTCTGGAGCTCGAGTTCGGGTAGGTCGATCGGCCCCCAGCCAACGTTCTCGTCGGTCAGGAACTTGAGTTTCTTGAATAGGGTCACGAGGCTCGCGACCATGACCTCGCCGTGGATCCGCCGGCCACCGACCGCGGGCGCGTCGGCGAACACATCGAGCGGCTTGAGGGTCACCGCCCGGTTGGCATAGGTGTAATGGTCGACGTCCACCCGGTGGACATAGGCCTTGCGCTCGTGCCACTCGAGGCGGTCCACGTAGTACTGGACCGATTCGTGGATGTAGATGGCCCGTTCGTGGACCAGGACCTGGGCACTGAACAGGTCCACTTCTCCGAGGACGCGCGGTCGGTCGGGTGTCGTGTCGATGATCACTACATTTTCTGGTGCGGCCGTCCGGAGCGAGATCTCCGAAGCTGGGAAGTTCTCGCTCGACCAGTACCACCGACCGTCGCTGGCCTGGCGCACGTGGCCCTCTTCGGCGAGGAACGCAAGCAGGTCGTCGGCGGGCGCGGGACCGAATCGCTCGCCCGGCTCGAACGGCAATTCGAAGGTCGCAGCACGCAGGTGGGCGAGGAGCACGTGCAGGTTGTCCGGGTCGAGGCGCGCTTCCTCGGGCGTGCCCTCGAGCAGGAACTCCGGGTGGTGGATGACGTACTGGTCCACGGCCGCGCCCGAGGCGACCAGGACCGCGACGCTCGTGCCCTGCCGCCGCCCCGCCCGCCCGAACTGCTGCCACGTGGCCGCGACGGACCCTGGATAGCCGGCCAGGATCGAGACGTCGAGACGGCCGATATCCACGCCGAGCTCGAGGGCGTTGGTGGCGACGACCCCCAGGATCTCGCCGTCGCGCAGGCCGTGTTCGATCGCCCGCCGCTCGGTCGGCAGATAGCCCCCTCGATAGCCGCGGACGCGCGACCGTGGCCCGTAACTCTCGCGCAGCGATTCGCGCAGGCCAGTCAACAGGATCTCGACCGCGACGCGCGATCGCCCGAAGACGATCGTCTGGCGGCCGGCGCGCAGGAACGGAAGCGCCCAACGCTGCGCGAGCGTTGCCGCCGAACCGCGCGCGCCACTCTCCGGATGGAGGATCGGCGGGTCGACCAGGACGAGGTGGCGCTCACCGGCCGGTGCCCCGTTCCGATCGATGAGGCGTGCCGGGCGGGCGGTCAGCATCGCCGCGAGCTCGGCCGGATTCCCGATTGTCGCTGAGCAGCAGATGATCACCGGGTGGCTGCCGTAGTGGGCGCAGATCCGCAGCAGCCGGCGCAGGACGTTCGCGACGTGGCTCCCGAATACGCCGCGGTAGGTATGCAGCTCGTCGATGACGATGAACCGCAGCTGCTCGAACAGCTGGAACCATTTGGTGTGGTGGGGCAGGATCGCGGAGTGAAGCATGTCCGGGTTGGTGACGACGACCTGGCCGGCGGCACGGACGGTCGAGCGGATCGGGGCGGGAGTGTCGCCGTCATAGGTCGAGGCCGACACGTGGAGGCCGCTGGCCAACGCCAGTTCCCCGAATTCGGCCACCTGGTCCTGGCCGAGCGCCTTGGTCGGGAAGAGCAGAAGCGCTCGCGCGGCCGGGTCCTCCGCGATCGCCTGAAGGACGGGCACGGCGTAGCACAGCGATTTGCCCGACGCGGTCGGGGTGACGACGACCACGTCCGAGCCGCTGTGGACCGCGTTGATCGCGTCCGCCTGGTGGGTGTACGGCCGACTGATGCCGCGGCCCGCCAGTCCGGCCACTATGCGCGGGTCAAGCCACCCGGGAAAGTCGGCGAACACGGCCGGCCTTGAGGGCAAGACGGCGTGATGGACCACACCTCGGGCGATCGAAGGCTCATCGAGCAGTCCGGCCAGGACGGCGTCGGTCTCGGCGGGGGCGTAGGTTCGCATGTCGACTCTGCCTCTGGAAACGAACGGACGTTCGAAACGCCGCGACTCTAGCACACGGTCGACCCGCGCTGTGACAGGTCGCATGTCACGAGCGCTCCGAGTTGACATTGCAGCTCCCGGTTAGCTACCCTCCCGGAGATGCTCCGCCGGTTGTTCCCGACGCCGATCGAAGACGCCTCCGACGACAGCGACCCGACGACGTCCATGAACGCGTCCCGCGGTCGCGTCGCGGAGCCGAGCCTGGCCGCGCTTCCGATCGCGGGCTTCACCCGGCGCCGCTTGGCGATCCTGCTCGGAGTCCTACTTGGCGCGTGGATCGTGTTCGTCTTCGCCCGCCAGGTGAGCGACGCCGCCGCGGCGACCAGCCGGGCGGAGGCGATGGTGGTCTCGAACGACAAGCGGGCGCAGCAAGTGGCCGCGCTTCAGCGCGAACTCGATCGCATCGGCGACCGCAGGTTCGTCCTGCAGCAGGCACGCGGCTACGGCCTTGGCGGCGAGCACGAGATCGCGTTCAGCCTCACCGGCGGGGCACCGTCGCTGCCGCCAGACGCCCCCGGCTCAGCCTCGGTCCGCCTCGGGGCGCCGACGTCGGGTAGCCCGCTCGACCATTGGCTGACGCTCCTCTTCGGTCCCGGCTCCTGACCTGGCTGCCTCGTCAATGGGTGACGGCAGCGAGTTCGCCAGGATCCTGGCCGAGAATGAGCGCTACACCGAAGCGTTCGACCGGTCGGCGCTGACCGCGGCACCGCTACGTGGTATCGCCATCGTTGCGTGCATGGATGCGCGGCTCGATGTCGAGGAGACGCTCGGCCTGCGCACCGGCGACGCGCACATCATCCGCAACGCCGGTGGCATCGCGACTGACGACGTCATCCGTTCGCTCGTCGTCAGCCAGGCGCTCCTCGGCACCGATGAGATCGTCGTCATCGGCCACACACAGTGCGGGCTGCTCGGCGCTGACGAGGAGACGATACGGCACCGGCTCACGGCAACGACCGGGGTCGATCTCGACATCGGGTTCGGGTCGTTTGCCGACCTCGAGGCGAGCATCCGAGCTTCGGTCGAGCGCCTGCGCGCTCATCCCTGGATCGATGCCCGGCGGATCCACGGACTCGTCTTCGATGTGGAGACGGGTCGGCTTCGTGAACTCGCGTGAGGGCTCCCCGGTTGCCCGAATCGCCGCCCGTTCGCTATCCTTGTTGGCCGTGGCGGAGTAGCTCAGTGGTAGAGCAGGGGACTCATAAGCCCTTGGTCGGTGGTTCAAATCCGCCCTCCGCTACCAGCACCGATCAAGCATCAGCGGCCCTCCAGTCGGAGGGCCGTTCCATTCCTGTCATCGAACCCTCACAACTGCATTGCACGATTGCGTCGTGTCGAATCCTTCATGTCCAGGGGCGACACCATCTGCGTCGCTGCGCCGTCCGTATGACAGGCATGACCCATGGGACCTACGTCACGGGGTCGTCACGGCACTCGACGCTATACTCGGAAGCACAGGCGACGCACGGTCGTCGCCCGCTCGACCCGGAGGCTCCTTTTGAATCCCAAGTTCTTCCGGAACGGTATCGTCATGCTGGTCCTCGTGGTGGGGACCGCGGCGTTGCTGTTCACCTGGATCCAGTCCAGCTCGCAGCCGAACCTGATCGGCTATTCGCAGTTCCTTAACGACGTCCAGCAAAACAAGGTCCAGTCGGTCGTGCAGCAGGGCGACACGCTGACAGTCAAGAAGAATGACACCACCCCCTCGTACACCGTCACGGTCCCCAGCGTCCTGACGATCGTCTACCCGAACGACATGCAGGCGGCCGCCAAGGCCGGCAACTTCACCCTCGCCTCCGATGTCTACAAGGCTGAGCCGGCGCCCGACACGTCCTGGCTCGGGCTGCTCCTGACCGGCCTCCTGCCGCTGCTCGTCATCGGAGGGTTCATCTTCTTCATGATGCGACAGGCCCAGGGCACCAACAACCAGGCCCTTTCGTTCGGCAAGAGCCGGGCCCGGATGTTCCTCGGCAACAAGACGGTCGTCACGTTCAACGACGTTGCGGGCGTGGACGAAGCCAAGACGGAACTCCAGGAAGTCGTCGAGTTCCTGAAATACCCGGAGAAGTTCAATTCCCTCGGCGCGCGCATCCCGCGTGGAGTGCTATTGGTCGGACCTCCCGGCACCGGCAAGACGCTGATGGCCCGCGCCGTCGCGGGTGAGGCCGGCGTGCCGTTCTTCAGCATCTCCGGCTCGGAGTTCGTCGAGATGTTCGTCGGCGTCGGCGCGAGCCGCGTCCGCGACCTGTTCGACCAGGCCAAGCGCAATTCGCCATGCATCGTCTTCGTCGACGAGATCGACGCGGTCGGCCGCCAGCGCGGGGCGGGCCTTGGTGGCAGCCACGACGAGCGTGAGCAGACGCTCAACCAGATCCTGGTCGAGATGGACGGCTTCGACACCAATACCAACGTCATCGTGGTCGCCGCGACCAACCGGCCCGACGTCCTCGATCCGGCTCTCCTGCGCCCCGGCAGGTTCGATCGCCAGGTCATCCTCGACCGCCCGGACATGAAGGGTCGGACCGAGATCCTCAAGGTGCACACCAAGGGCAAGCCGCTCGACAAGGGCGTCGAGGTCGAAGGTGTCGCCCGCCAGTCGCCCGGCTTCTCCGGCGCGGACCTCGCCAACCTCGTCAACGAGGCGGCGATCCTCGCCGCGCGGCGCAACAAGAAGGTCATCGGCATGTCGGAGTTCCAGGAGGCCCTGGAGCGGATCGTCGCGGGCCCAGAGCGCAAGTCCCGGATCATCTCCGACGCCGAGAAGGCGATCATCGCCTACCACGAGGGCGGCCATGCGGTCGTCCAGCGGATCCTGCCGAAATGCGACCCGGTCGCCAAGGTGACGATCATCAGCCGCGGGATGGCGCTCGGCTATACGATGGCGCTGCCGACCGAGGACCGCTACCTCCAGAGCAAGACCGAGTTCGAGGACAAGATCGCCGGACT
>Ga0075026_100000029_pt1 | contig 42058 bp, 43 predicted proteins | sample Str012_2_FD_71392 | JGI IMG/M metagenome (GOLD analysis project Ga0075026, IMG submission 71392) | Freshwater sediment microbial communities in response to fracking from Pennsylvania, USA - Straight Creek_MetaG_SC_2012 | ecosystem: Environmental > Aquatic > Freshwater > Creek > Sediment... | reverse complement strand
GATCTCGACCGCCGAGTCGAGCGGGCTGTCGAACGACACCGCTGCGGCCGAGTGGATGACGGTGTGGCAGCTGGCGATGATGGCGCGGCCCTCGTCGTCGAGGCCCAGACCGTCGCGACTCACGTCGCCGGCGATGCACACGACGCGGCGGGCGATCATGTCGTCGAATGCCTCGCCGCTGTCGCCGCCGGCTTCCTTCAGTTGGCGCTTCAACCGGTCGAACGCGTTGTTCTTGAAGATCTCGCGGCGGGCGCGTTCGGTGGGGTCGTGGCGCTTGCTGGGGCGGATGAGCAGCACGAGCGTGCAACCGGGCGCGCCGCGCAACAGCCGCTCGACGAGCGCCGTGCCCACGAAACCGGTGCTACCGGTGATGGCGATGCGCTTGCCATCGAGCTGTTCTGCAATCATGCGACCCCTTGTCTACCATATGGTAGAGAGCAGGAAAACCAGATGGCCTCGAAATCGTCCACCCGTCAGCGCATCCTCGATGCCGCCACCGACCTGTTCGGCCTGCGCGGCGTGGAGGCCGTGTCGCTCGACGTCATCGCCGGCGAGGTCGGCGTGGCCAAGCAGACCTTGCTGTATTGGTTCCCGAGCAAGGACGATCTGGTGCAGGCCGTGCTCGAGGCGGCCGTGTTGGAGTTGTCGGTGGGCGTCGAGGCCGCCATTCGTGCGTCCACCGACGATCCGCTCGATCGCATCGATGCGGTGGTGCGCGCCGTGTTCCGCTCGGCAGTGCGCCGTCCGGCGCTGTTGGGGCTGGTGCGCGAGATCAGCCGCCTGTCGCCGGTCAGCAGCGATGGGCTGATGGCGGCGTTCGAACCCCTGGTCGCGCGTGCGGTGGGCTATCTGCAGCGCGAGATGGACGCCGGCCGGCTGCGACGAGCCGATCCCCGCATGGTGGCCGCGCTCTGCTATGCCACCGTCACCGGCATCGCGACGGAGCCCGAAGCGCTGCGAGCGGTCGGCTGGACGCCCAGCACGGCCGAACTGCGCCGCCTGCGCACCGAGTTGCTGGCGTTCCTGCGGGCGGCGCTGCAGCCGTCGCGCTAGCGCTGGGTGTTGCGGCGGCGGCGGGTGTGTCGCTCGAGCGCCAGGCCCACCAACTCGTCGATGAGGTCGCGATAGCTCAGGCCGCTGGCCATCCACAGCTTCGGGTACATCGAGATGGGCGTGAAGCCGGGCATCGTGTTGACCTCGTTGAGCAGGAAGCCGCGGCCGTGTTCTTCGAAGAAGAAGTCGACGCGCGACAGGCCTTCGCACCGCATCGCCTCGAACGCCCGCACTGCGAGCGACTGCACTTCGGCGGTCTGGTCGGCGGTGAGCGGCGCAGGGATGAGCGACTGCGAGCCGTTGTCGAGGTACTTGTCGGCGTAGTCGTAGAAGTCGGCGCCGGGCACGATCTCGCCGGGCACGCTGGCGGCGGGGTGCAGGTTGCCGAGCACCGCCACCTCGATCTCGCGGCCGGTGATGGCTTCCTCCACCACCACCCACTCGTCGTAGCTCAGGGCCACGTCGATCGCGTCGCGCACCGCCTCGACCGTGGTGGCCTTGCTGACACCGACCGATGAGCCCATGTTGGCGGGCTTGACGAACAGCGGCAGCCCCAGATCGTCGGCCAGCTCGACGGGCAGGCCCGGCGTGACCTCGTGCGCCCGGAATGCCCGGTGGCGGGCCTGGGGGATGCCGTGCTGGGCGGCCACCACCTTGGCCATCGACTTGTCCATCGCCACCGCCGAGCCGAGCACGCCGGTGCCCACGTACGGCAGATCGGCCAGCTCGAGCATGCCTTGCACCGTGCCGTCCTCGCCCAGCGGGCCGTGCAACAGCGGCACGACCACGGTGGTGCCCGACGTGGGCGTGATGGCGGCGGTGGGCTCGACCACCAGCCCGTCGGCCTCGAGGCGGCCGGGGAGTGCCTCTGGGCCCTGCGCGAGCGCGGCGAGCGCACCTTCGGCCAGCGACCACCTGCCGTCGCGGCCGATGCCGATGGGCGTGATGCGGTACTTCGTGGGGTCGGCGGCACGCAACACGTGGGCGGCCGTGGTGCAACTGACATCATGCTCGGCCGACTGGCCGCCGAAGAGGACGATCAGGTGGATGCGAGGGTCGTCGGACGTCATGCGTCCCCGACGGTACCCTCTCGCCGATGCGATTCTCCGCACGCGTTGTTGCAGCGGCCACCGGTGGCCGACTGGTGGGTCCCGACGTGGAGATCGACGGCGTGTCGTTCGATTCACGCTCCATCCTGCCGGGTCAGCTGTTCGTGCCGATCGCGGGCCATCGCGACGGCCACGAGTTCATCTCCGGCGCCCTCGAGCGCGGAGCCGCGGCGTATCTCTCCTCGCGTCCGTCGGCGGGCGGGACGGCCATCGAGGTGCCCGACACGCTGCGCGCACTGATGGCGCTGGCCGCCGCGCAACGCGGCACGTTCGACGGTCCGGTCATCGGTGTCACGGGCTCGGTGGGCAAGACCTCCACCAAGGATCTGGCATCGGCAGCGCTGGCAGCAAGCCGTCGCACCTGGGCCAACGAGCGCAGCTTCAACAACGAGCAGGGCCTGCCCACCACCGTGCTCAACATGCCGCCCGACACCGAGGTGCTGATGCTCGAGATGGGCATGCGCGGCTTCGGTCAGATCGCAGAACTGTGCACCATCGCTCGGCCGTCGATCGGCGTGGTCACCCGGGTCGCAGAGGCGCACAGCGACCTGGTCGGCGGAATCGACGGTGTCGCCCGTGCCAAGGCCGAACTGGTGGAGGCGCTGCCCACCTCGGGCGTCGCCATCCTCAACGCCGACGACCATCGGGTCCGCGCGATGCGCGGGCGCACCGGTGCCGATGTGCTGCTGTTCGGTGAGGCCGCCGACGCCGATGTGCGCGTCACCAACGTGGTGCTCGACGATCTTGCTCGACCCAGTTGCACGATGGTCACTCCGTGGGGAGCGGTGCGCGTGTCGCTGGCGGTCAGCGGCCGCCACATGGCGGTGAACGCCGCGGCCGCGCTGGCCTGCGTGGGCGCCGTCGGTGGTGATGTGCATGCCGGCGCCGCCGCACTGTCGAACGTGGTGCTCACAGCGATGCGCATGGACGTTCGCCGCACCGCCTCGGGCGCTGTGGTGTTGAACGACAGCTACAACGCCAACCCCACCAGCATGCGTGCCGCCATCGACGCGCTGGTCGATCTGCCGGCCACTCGTCGGGTGGCGGTGCTGGGCTTGATGGCCGAGATCTCCGATCCGGCCGACGAACATCGCGCGCTCACCAACTACGCGGTACGTCGGGGCGTTGACGTGATCGCCTACGGCACCGACCTGTACGGAATCGAGCCGGTGGCCGACGTGGCGGCCGCTGTGGCGGCGTTGGGCTCACTCGCCGGCGGAGATGCCGTGCTCGTCAAAGGAAGCCGTGTGGTCGGGCTCGAGCACGTGGCCGCCGCGTTGCTCGACTAGCGCGTCGATCTTCACCAGGTTGCAGTACCAGCCGAGGAAGAGCGCCCACACTGCGCCACCGATGAGCACCCACCGCACTCCGATGGCGTCCATCAGCGGTGCGAACACCAGGTTGCCCAACGGCACCGTGCCCCCGAAGGCCATGAACCACAGCGACATCACACGGCCACGTTCGTGGTCGGCGAGCCGGCTCTGGAACACGGTGTTCATCGACGTGGTGGTGCCGAAGTAGGCGAAGCCGAGCAGCGCGCCGGTGATGAATGCGCCGATGGGCTCGCGGGCGATGCCGAATCCGGCGAGGCACGCGGCGAAGGCGACGAAGCCGTAGCGGATGAGCTTGCGCTTGTCGTAGGCCACGAACACGGTGCCGATGGCCAGGCCGCCGAATGCCGCGCCGAACCCCCAGGTGGCGTAGAGCCATTCGTAGGTGGTGGAGCCCTTGGCGATGCCGAAGTTGCGGCGGGCCACCACGGCGAACAGGCCCACGTAGGGGAGCGAGAGCAGCGAGAACGTGAACAGGCACACCAGCAGTCGCCACACGGCGGGGTTGGCGCGGGCGATGCGCAGACCCGAGGTGAACTGTTTCAGCCCTGGCTCGCGCGCGGGGGGCTTCTGCTGCTTGATGGGGGTGACCACCAGCGCCCACACCACGAACAGGTAGGTGACGGCGTTGATGATGAAGATCTGGGCGATCGACACGCCGGCTGAACGCAGCACCGCCACGATGATGGGCCCGATGACCCGCGAGCCGTTGATGGCGAACGAGTTGAGCGACACCGAACCCGACAGGTCATCCTTGCTCACCAGCGTGGGCAGCATCGCCGACCAGGCTGGCGCGTTGAGCGCGTTGCCGATACCGACGCCGAACGCGACGAGGAAGATCGACCAGATGGGTGCATTGGCGGCCGCCAGCGGAGCGAGCGCGAACGAGAACGCCAACTGCACCAGTTGCATCGCGATGAGCCAGCGGCGACGGTCGTAACGGTCGGCGATGACGCCCGCCGGAATCGACAAGAACAGCAGCGGGCCGAGTTGGGCGAACACCATGATGCCGACCACCGAGGCCTTGCCCGTGCGGTCGTAGACGTAGGCGGGCAGCACGACGTTCTGCATCCACGTGCCGATGTTCGACGAGAACGACGCGACCCACATGCGCCGAAAGCGCGGGTAGGCGAGTGCCGCCCGCGCGCTGCCCGGGGTGTGGGGGTGCTGGATGGTCTCGTCGGAGGTGGTGGTGGACATCGGAGGGGGAGCGGTCTTGACCGGTGGGTCAAGACTAGAAGTTGTGATCCTCGCGCGGGTGGTTCGGCGATGTCACACTTGCCACATGTCGTCGTTCGGGGTTGCTGCTGCTGCAACCTCCGACGATGACGATGTCGGCAACCTTCGTGTTCGACCACCTGTCGAGGCGACGCATGCGCGGCTGCGTACCGAACCGTTGGCGAAACGGTCGTACAGGGCTGGGCTCGCCGGTTCGGCCACCGGTTCAGTCGGGCCAGGGTTGATCGCACTCCCATTGGAGTTCGGGTGTGTTCATGACGCGCCAGCGGATGCGGGCGCGCAGCGGGTCGAGTGGTTGGATGATGATGTCGGTTGGGCCGGGGTCGGCGGGATCGGCCTGGTCCTGCAGGCACGGGATTCGGTTGTGCGGGTGGCACTTCACCCGACCGTTGGTCTGGGTGGTGGGACCACCCTTCGACGCAGGGCGGTAGTGGTCGACGTCGGCGTCCTGCGCGGGGGTGTCACAACCCGAGCGATGGGTGCAGCGCCGGTCGCGTACCTGGATCGCCCGGCGTAGGGCGCCGGTGAAGGTGCGCTGTGAGGACTTCGCGATGATCACCAGCGGCCCGTCGAACAAGAACGACTCGACCAACGCGGTGTCGATGAACGGTGCGAGATCGTCGGGATGCACCACGTGTCCCGAGCCGAGCTCGCACAACCGGCGGGCCGCCAGATCGCCGGCGATGAACTGGAACAACGGGCGAGCCGACGGCCCGTGGGCGGTGATCGACCGTGACGCCATGCGCACCAGGGCAGCCGCCCGCCGCTGCGACTTCGTGCGCGACCGCCCGGCAGCTTGGTCTTCAGCCTTGATGTCGGCCATCAACCGATTCAGCTCGTTCTCCACGATCTCGGCATCGATGGGCGCCAACACCCCGTTGAGCACACCCTCACCGGTGTTGCCGGTGCGCGAGAACGACAACGTCGACGGCACCGGTCGCGAGCGCTCCAACTCGAGCTCGTCGTCCACCCGTTGCGCCCAATAGCGCAACGCCTGACGACACACACTGAACAACCTCGCCGCCTCACAGACACCGACCAACATCGCCTCGTCCGCGAGGAACCGCTCCCACCGCTCCGGGGTCGCGTAGCGCACGAACAGGTCGACATGATCGATCGACAGACGGCCCTCCAACAGCGCGGCACGCGTGCCCGGCATGTCCATCAACAACCGACCCCGCCGCAACTCGTGCGCCGCGACACGCTCGCACGCGTGCGTGTCGCGGCCCAACGCCCGGGACGCGAACAACGAACCATCCGCACGCCACCCATCACGCTGCTCCCACGCGGCCAGCACGTCACCCGCAGCGACCGTGAGCCGGGCCCGCTCGGCCTGCACCGACACCACCAACGACTGCAACTCATCCGACGACAGACAGGCCGGGTCGACCGCCAACAGGCGGTCGATCGTGGAGTGAAGCTCGGCAACCAGCGCGGTCGAACTCATACCCCCATCATCCCGAAAGGGTGTGACGGAGTACCGGCGAAGGTGACCTTGTGGTGACGAACGCCCCTTCACTGCGCCGGACGACCGTCATACGGTGGGCGTAGAGGCACGGAAGGACGGCCCCCATGTCCGGATTCGATCTCACGCCGCTCAGCGGACGCAGCATGTTGACCACCCACGAGTGGTCGACCGCCGATCTGGCCACCTTGGCCGCGGTTGCTGCACGACTCGAGGAGCTCGACCTCGCCCGCCACGACCTGCGGTTCTTGCCCGGGGAGCTCGCCTACGCCATGTTCTTCGACAACTCCACGCGCACCAAGTCGGCGTGGGCGGGTGCCGCGGCGCGGCTGGGGATGCACCCGGTGATCGTCGACGGATCGTCCACGCAGGTGTCGCACGGCGAGACGGCCGAGGAGACCGGTGCGATGCTCGGCATGAACGCCCACGCGTTGGGCGTGCGCCACGACCTGATCCTGGGCGAGGGCAACGCCTTCATGCGCGATGTCCAGCGCGGCATCGACGACTACCTCGCCGCCACCGGCAACCCGCGGCACGTGCCGATCGTGAACCTGCAGTGCGACATCGACCATCCGACGCAGTCGATGGCCGATCTGGTGTGGCTGCGGCAGCACTTCGGGGGCGACATCGTCGGCAAGCGCATCACGATGTCGTGGGCGTACTCGCCCAGCTACGCCAAGCCCCTGTCGGTGCCCCAGGGCATCGTGTCGCTGCTCACTCGCTTCGGTGCCCGCGTGACATTGGCGCATCCGCCCGGCTACGACCTGTTGCCCGATCCCCTCCGGTGGGCCGCCGAGGGTGCCGCGGCATCGGGTGGCTCGTTCCGCATCACCGACGACATGGACGACGCCTTCCGGGGCGCTGATGTCGTCTACCCGAAGTCGTGGGGTCCACAGGCATTGATGTTCGAACGCGTGGAAGCGAACAGAGCGGGCGACATGGCGGCGCTCGGCGACATCGAACGACGAGCCCTGTCGAACAACGCCGGGTTCCGCGACTGGATCTGCGACGAGCGGCGCATGGCGCTCACCAACGATGCGCTCTACATGCACTGCCTGCCGGCCGACGTCGGTGCGGAGGTGTCGCCCGGTGTGATGGATCACTTCCGGGTGCCGCTTGCGCAGGAAGCGCAGAAGAAGGTCTACGTCATCATGGCCATGCTCGCCACCGCGAAGGTCGGCGGGCTGGGCGAGGTGCTCGACAGGAGGGCGTCATGAACGACACCACTCACCTCGACCAGCGTGTCGCAGAACTGGCCGAGCGCTATCGCCCGTTGGCCGCCGGCATCCTCCGTGAGGCCATCCGGATCCCCGCCGACCTGGTCGACCGTCCGCCCGACGAGGGTGGCGATCCACGATGTGGGCTCTCCAACCACGAGGGTCCTCGCCTGCTGTTCCTGCGCGACACGATCATCGACGTCGACGCGGTGCGCCATGCCGAGGACGTCTGGTTCGACGACTTCGGGAACCTGGTGTGGACCGTGCGCGACCCGTTCGACGGTGTGGCTCCCGAGCACCTCCGAGTCATCTACTTCGACGGTCATTCCGACACCGTGCAGGCGCTGCGAGAGCAATGGGCCGACAAGCTCGGCGGGGCCATCGACCCCTACGACGGCATCGTCGACAGCGTGCCGCTCGATCGGGCCTCGGTGCGCGCCAACCTCGGATACGTCTCGGCCGACGACGACTGGTCGCACCTGCTGTTCGGTCGTGGAGCAGCCGACCAACTCGCCGGAGTCGTGTCGCAGATCATCGCCACGAAGATCCTGCTCGAACTGGTCGACGAGGGCTCCTTGCACGGGGCGATCGTGCGCGCCTATGCGACGGCGGCCGAGGAGGACAACGACGGTGGCGGCCCGCGTCACCTCGTCGAGCACGTCCTGCCGGGAGCGCCGCCCGAACTGATCCCCGACGTGGTGGTGCTCACCGAGGGCACGGGCGATGCGGTGAAGGGCGCGCTGGGCATCTACCGCGGCCAACGCGGGCGGATGCAGATCGAGGTGGAGGTGGTCGGGCGTTCGTGCCACGGGTCGATGCCCTTCGATGGCCTCAACCCGCTCGAACACGGGGGTGCCATCGTGGCCGAGGCCGCTCGTCGCCACGATGCGGGCGACGGATTCGTCACCCACGAGTTCCTCGGTCGGGGAACACGCACCGCGTCGTGGTCGCACCTCGACACACCGAGCGACTGTGCAGTGCCGGATCGCTTCGTCGTTCGCTTCGACCGGCGGCTCACGGTGGGCGAGACGCCCGAGCGTGCCATTGCCGACATCGAGGCGCTCGACGCCGTCGGCGCCGCACGCGCCGCGGGACTCACCGTGACCGTTCGTGTGCCGCGCTATCAGCAGGTGACATGGCGAGGTTTCGCGGTCGACAACGCGCAGATCTATCCCGGTTGGATCACGCCGGCCGACCACCCGGCGATCCGTGCTGCCGTCGAGTCGTACCGTCTCGTGGTGAGCCCGTATGTGCACGAACCGGCCGATGGGGCGGTCGGTGGCACGCTGCGCACCGAACCTCGAGTCGACAAGTGGATCTTCTCCACCGACGGCGTGGGCTTCCCGGTCTCGATCGACGACGACCGGATCGATGTGGGACCCGACAAACGGTGGGTCGTCTCGGGTGCGGTGAAACACCCAGCGATGTTCGGCATCGGCGCCGGGGTGGAACAGAACACGCATCGCATCGGCGAGTACGTCGATCTGCGCGAGGTGCAGCACGCCATCGCAGTGTTGGCGCGGTTCCCCCACGCGTACGTCGCCGCGACCAGGTCGTGAGATGCGCATCGTCGTCGCGCTCGGGGGCAATGCCCTGTTGCACCGCGGGGAGGCACCCGATGCCGAGCCGCAGCGTCGCAACGTCGATCAGGCCGTTCGAGCGCTGGCGCCGCTGTTCGTCGATCACGATCTGGTGATCACGCACGGGAACGGCCCCCAGATCGGTGTGCTCGCGATGGAATCCGCGGCCGACCCGTTGCTCGCCACGCCGTACCCGCTGAGCGTGCTCGGAGCGCAGACACAGGGCCTCATCGGACTGTGGCTGGTGCAGAGCATCTCGAACCGCGTGCCCGATCGTCAGGTGGTCGCGCTGGTCACCCGATGCGTCGTCGACGGTGGCGACCCGGCGTTCGACGATCCCACGAAGTTCGTCGGACCGGTGTACGGCGAGGTCGAGGCGCGCCGACTCGCCGCCGACGGCGGGTGGACGGTGCGGCCGGATGGGGCGATGTGGCGTCGCGTGGTGGCGTCGCCGGTGCCCCGACGCATCGCCGAGGCCGACGTGATTCGGCTACTCGTCGACTCCGGCGTGCTGGTGGTGTGCGCGGGCGGCGGTGGTGTGCCGGTGGTGGAGGTCGCCGACGGCACACTCGCGTGTGTCGAGGGTGTGATCGACAAGGACCTGTCGTCGGCGCTGTTGGCCGAGGAACTGGGTGCCGACATGCTGGCGCTGCTCACCGACGTACCGTTCGTGGAGACGGCGTTCGGCACGCCCGGCTCGCGACCACTGCGCGATGTGACCGTCGACGAGTTGCGCCGACATTCGTTCCCCGCAGGGTCGATGGGCCCGAAGGTGGAGGCGGTGTGCCGTTTCGTGGAACGCACCCATGGGGTGGCCGTGATCGGTGCCCTCGACGAGGCGGCCGATGTGATCGCCGGTGCTGCCGGCACTCGCGTACGGCTCAGCTGAGCAGCAACTCGGCCAACTGCGGCAGCATCTGCTTCGGACCGCTCACGAGGAACTCGGTGAGGCAGGTGTCCTTCCACTGCTCGAGTTCGCCGCGGATCTTGTCGGGCGGACCCACCAGCGCGACGTCTTGCACCATCTGCAGCGGGATGGCGGCCGCGGCCTCCTGCTTCTTGCCCGCCAGGTACAGCTCCTGCACCTTCAGCGCGACGTCTTCGTAACCCATGCGCGCGAACACCTCGAAGTGGAAGTTCGCGCCTCGTGCGCCCATGCCTCCGGCGTAGAGCGCGAGGAACGGGCGCACGAAGTTCGCGCACTGCTCGACGTCGTCGCCGGGCACGATGGTGAGCGTGGCGGCCACTTGGAAGTGATCGGCCTTCGTGGGATCGCCGCTCTTGTCGAAACCTTCCTGTAGGCACCGTCGGTAGAAGGCGTCCTCCTTCGGGCTGAAGAACAGCGGCAGCCAGCCGTCGCAGATCTCGGCGGCGAGCGCGACGTTCTTCGGGCCCTCGGCGCCGAGGTAGATCGGGATCTCCTGGCGCAACGGGTGGATGGTGCTCTTCAGCGGCTTGCCGAGGCCCGTGCCGCCCTTGTTGGGCATGTCGAAGAATTCGCCGTGGAAGTCGACGGGGGCGTCGCGTCGAACGATGCTGCGCACGATCTCGACGTACTCTCGCGTGCGTGCCAACGGCTTGGGGTATTCCTGGCCGTACCAGCCCTCCACCACCTGCGGGCCGCTGACGCCGAGGCCGAGGATGAAGCGACCGTTCGACAGATGGTCGAGCGTCATCGCTGCCATGGCGGTGGCCGCCGGCGTGCGTGCGCTCATCTGGATGACGGCCGTGCCGAGCTGCAACGTGGACGTCTGCGAACCCCACCACGACAGGGGAGTGAGGGCATCGCTCCCGTATGCCTCGGCGGTCCACACCGAGTTGAACCCGAGGCGCTCGGCCTCCAGGATCGCGTCGAGGGCACCTGCGGGCGGGCCGCTGCCCCAGTAGCCGGTCTGATATCCGAGCTTCATCTCGTTCGCCATGCCGCGAACGTAGCTACTGTTCGCCCATGGCTGAGATCTCTGGGGTGTGTGATCCGCGTTTCGAAGCGATGCGGAAGGTCCTGTCCGACAACATCGACTCGGGCGCCGACGTGGGGGCGTCGGCCGCTGTGGTGCTCGACGGCGAGCTCGTCGTCGACATCTGGGGTGGTTCGGTCGACGAAGCCGGCAGTGCGCCGTGGGGTCGCGACACGATCACCAACGTGTGGTCGAGCACCAAGACGCAGATGACCCTGTGTGCGCTGATGCTCGTGGATCGCGGGCTGCTCGACGTCGATGCGCCGGTGGCCACCTACTGGCCCGAGTTCGCGGCCAACGGCAAGGCGGGCGTGCTGGTGAAGCACCTCATGTCGCACACCTCGGGTGTGTCGGGGTGGGACCAGCCGGTCGTCGTCGACGACATCTACGACTGGGAGGCCAGCACGGCCAAGCTCGCGGCGCAGGCGCCGTGGTGGGAGCCCGGCACTGCATCGGGCTATCACGCGCTGAACCAGGGGCACCTCGTGGGCGAGGTCATCCGGCGCATCACCGGCAAGAAGCTCGGCCAGTTCTTTCGCGAGGAGGTCGCCGAGCCGCTGGGCGTCGACTTCCACATCGGTCTGCCCGAGAGCGAGTTCGGTCGCGTCAGCAACGTCATTCCGCCGCCGCCGCTGCCCATCGACTTCGCGTCGCTGCCCCCCGACATGGTGGCCGTGAAGACCTTCACCGGTCCGGCGCCTGGGGCCGAGGCGTCGTGGACCAAGGAGTGGCGCCAGGCCGACATCGGCGCCGCCAACGGACACGGCAACGCCCGCTCGCTCGCCATCCCGCAGAGCGCCATCAGCAACGGTGGTGTGGTCAACGGCGTGCGCTTGCTGGGCCAGGACGCGATCGACCGCATCTTCGAGGTGCAGGCCGACGGCGTCGACCAGGTGCTGATGGTGCCGGTGCGGTTCGGCATCGGCTACGGCCTCGCCAACGACACGATGCCGTTCATCCCCAAGGACCGTCGCGTGTGCGCGTGGGGTGGTTGGGGTGGCTCGGTGATCCTGAACGACCTCGACACTCGGATGACCATCACGTACGTGATGAACCGCATGGAGAGCGGTCTGGTGGGCGACTTCCGTGGCTCGGCACTGGTCGATGCCGCCTTCGCCGCCGTGCGTTAGTTGCCCGCGTCGAAGGTGATGGGCATGTGGGCGGGGCCGAAGATGCCCACGCCGTCGGGCTTCCACTCCGTGGGCCCGTCGAGCTGCAGGTTGGGCATGCGTCGAGCCAACAGGGGCAACGCCTCCTGCAGTTCGGCGCGGGCGAGCGCCTGGCCGAGGCAGTAGTGGATTCCCGAGCCGAACGTGAGCTGGGGCTGGTCGCTCTTCTTGGCGGTGATGTCGAACGTGGTGGGTTCGCGGAACACATTGCCGTCGCGGTTGGCCTCGGCCAGACCCACGGCGATGAAGGTGCCGGCGGGAAAGAGGACGTCGCGGTATTCGATGTCGGTGCTCGCGAAGCGCATCGTGCCGCGCACGGCGCCGAAGTAGCGCATGGCTTCCTCCACCGCTCGCGGTGCCAGCTCGGGCTGCTCGGCCAACAGCGCCCACTGCTCGGGGTGCTCGGCGAACAGTGCGACGGCGCAACCCAACTGATTGCGGGTGGTGTCGGTGCCACCGATGATGACCGCGTTGACCATCATCACCAGTTCGTCGGTGCTCAGCTTGTCGCCCGCCTCCTCGGCCGCGATGAGGTCGGTGAGCAGGTCGTCGGCCGGCTTGTCGCGTCGAGCGGCGATGAGCCCGCGGGTGTACTCGTCGAGCTCGGCCTGCGTGTCGGCGATGAGGTCGAGCTTGCTGGCCACGTCGATGGAGAAGATCTCGAGGATGTCGTTGGCCCAGCGGCTGAACAGCTGCCAGTCGCTCTTTGGCGCGCCGAGCAGCTCACAGATGATGGGGATCGGGTACGGCTCGCAGATGTCGCGAGCGAAGTCGGCACGACCCGCCGCGGCAACGGTGTCGACGAGGTCGTTGATGACCTGGCGCATGAACGGGCGCAGCCGATCGGCCGATCGGGGTGAGAACGCCGGTGCCACGAGACGACGCAGACGGGTGTGCATGTCGCCCTCGGCCGACAGGATGCTCTCGCCCTGTTGCGCGAGGAAGCGTTCGTCGGTGATGCCCATCAGCTCGGGAATCTTTCCCGACGCGCTGTGCCACCGCTTGTCGCGCAGCACGCCCAACGCGTCGTCGTAACGCCACACCGCGTACCCGAACAGGCTCTTCATGAGCCACTGGTCGGTCGACAGGTCGATGTCGGCCGCGAAGCGCGACGAACCGTCGGCCAGGGGCACCTCGGGAAGGGTGAGTTCGTGGACGAGCGTTGCCATGGGCGAGACGCTACGTCGCCCCCGTGTGGTCAGGCGAGCGCGGCGGACGGCTCGACGAACTCGGTCTGCAGGAACTCGGCCACGGGTGCGTTGGTGATGTGACCCGCGTAGGTGTTGAGGCCGTGCGCCAGGCTCGCGTCGCGACGGCACGCCTCGGCGACGCCGTGAATGGCGACGTCGAGTTGGTAGGGGAGCGTGGCGTTGGTGAGTGCGTAGGTGCTGGTGTGCGGCACCGCTCCGGGCATGTTGCCCACGGCGTAGTGCAGCACGCCGTGCAACTCGTAGACGGGGTCGTTGTGCGTGGTTTCGTGGATGGTCTCGATGCAGCCGCCCTGATCCACCGCGACGTCGACGATGACGGCACCGGGCTTCATCGCTCGCACCATGTCGTCGGTGACCACGACGGGCGCCCGGCCGCCCGCCACCAGCACCGCTCCGATGACGAGGTCGGCGTCGGCGAGGTTGCGCTCGAGAGCACCACGGTTCGACGCGAGCGTGACGATGCGCCCCTTGTTGATCTGATCGACCCAACGCAGGCGGTCGAGGTTCTTGTCGAACAGCACGACCTCGGCCTCCATGCCGGCGGCGATCCACGCCGAGTTCCAGCCGACGTTGCCGGCGCCGAGCACCACGACCTTGGCGGGCTGCACGCCGGGTGCGCCGCCCATCAGCACGCCCCGGCCGCCGTTGTGGCGTTCGAGGTAGTGCGCGCCCATCTGCGGGGCGAGGCGGCCGGCGACTTCGCTCATCGGGGCGAGCAGGGGCAGCGCGCCGCCGGGGAGTTGTACCGTCTCGTAGGCGATGCCGGTGCAACCGGTGTCGAGCAGGGCCTTGGCCACCGCCGGGTAGGCCGCCAGGTGGAGGTAGGTGAACAGCGTGAGGTCGCGACGCAGGAAGCCGAATTCCTCCGCCTTGGGCTCTTTCACCTTCACCACCATCTGCTGTGCCCACGCATCGGCGGCAGTGGGCACGATGGTGGCGCCGGCGGCCCGGTAGTCGTCGTCGCGGAAGCTGGCGCCCTCGCCGGCGCCGGTCTCCACGAACACCTCCACGCCTACCCGTTCGAACTCGCGCACGCCGTCGGGCGTCATCGCCACACGATGTTCGGCGGTCTTGATTTCCTTCGGGACACCCACGGTGTTGATCATGCGCACATCATCGACCACAGGAATCCGTGCATCAACGGTCGATTCCGGTACAGAATGTTCGCATGGCCGAACTATCCACGGTGATCGACCGAATCGACCGACGAATCATCGAGATCCTCGAAGTGGAGGGTCGCATCAGCTGGAAGGAGTTGGCCGACCGGGTGCATCTTGCGCCGAGTTCGGCCGCCGATCGTGTGCGCCGACTCGAGGCTGCCGGAGTGATTCGTGGCTACGGCGCACACATCGATCGCAGCGCCCTCGGCCGCGATGTGCGTGCCGTGATCGATGTGGCGCTGCCTCCCGGCCTCGACCCCTCGGGGTTCGAGCAGCGACTGCTCGAGCGCGACGAGGTGGAGTTGGCGATGTACGTCACCGGCCCGGCCGATTACACCATCATCGTCGACTGCGCGGGAGCGGGTGGGCTCGACGACTTCGTGCGGTGGCTGAAGACCGATGCCGGTGTGGCGCGCACGGAGAGCAAGTTCGTGCTCCGTCCCGTACTGGGCTAGTGCGCGCCCCAGGTGAAGGTCTGCTTCACGAGGTCGAGGTAGATGAACGTCTCGGTGCTGCGCACGCCCGGCACCGAGCGGATGCGGTTGGTGAGGTCGAGCAGCGCGAGGTCGTCCTCCACCACCGCTTCGCACATGAGGTCGAACGTGCCGGCCGTGACCACGAGGTAGTCGACGTTGTCCATCGCCTGCAGGGTCTTGGCGATGTCGTCGGTGGGGCCCTCGGCTCGCACGCCGATCATCGCCATGCGCCGCTTGCCGTGCGACATCGGGTTGGTGACGGCCACGACCTGCATCAGACCGGCATCCATCAGCCGTTGCACCCGCTGGCGCACTGCCGCTTCGCTGAGACCCACGGCCGCGCCGAGCCGGGTGTAGGGCACGCGACCGTCTCGCTGCAACTGTTCGATGATCGACCGATCGACGTGATCGATGTGTGCCCCGCGCTTGTCCATTGCCACGAATACTGACGCTTCGGGTCGGGTTTCGCAACTGATTCCGTGGCGCGCACGCCGTTCATCTTCGGTTTCCTTGCATTTTGGGTGGCCGTCATGAGATCGTGGTGTCCGTTCGGGACTTGCTGTCGAGGGGCGATCCCACCCCTGGTCCGCCAGTACCTACACTCAGACGCGACTTCTGGTGGGCGCACGACCCATCCCATCTCTCGGGGGAGACCCAGTGACAGATACGACAGCGGTCGAGACCGCATGGAACACTGCGTCCCTCGATCAGCGTGGGTCGGTCGAGCTGCAGGGCGTCACGAAACGCTTCGGCACGATGGTGGCGGTCGACAGCCTCGACCTGCAGGTGCGACCCGGCGAGTTCCTGTCGCTGCTGGGCCCCTCGGGCTGCGGCAAGACCACCACACTGCGCATGCTGGCGGGGTTCGAACAGCCCGACGAAGGGTTCATCCGCATCAGCGGCCAGTACGTGCAGGGCATTCCTCCGTACAAGCGCGATGTCAACACCGTGTTCCAGCACTACGCCCTGTTCCCCCACATGAGCGTCAGCGAGAACGTCGCGTACGGCCTGCGTCAAAAGGGTGTCAACAAGTCCGACATCGCCGTCCGGGTGCACGAGGCGCTCGACATGGTGAAGATGACCAAGCTCGCCGATCGCCGGCCCCGGCAGATGTCGGGCGGTCAGCAGCAGCGCGTGGCCGTCGCTCGCGCGCTGGTGAACCGACCCAGCGTGCTGCTGCTCGACGAGCCGCTCGGCGCTCTCGACCGCAAGCTGCGTGAAGAGATGCAGATCGAGCTGAAGCTGCTGCAGAGCGAGCTGGGCATCACGTTCATCTTCGTCACCCACGACCAGGAAGAGGCGATGAGCATGAGCGACCGCATCGCCATCATGCTCGAGGGCCACGTCGAGCAACTCGCCGATCCCGAGACCGTCTACGAACGGCCTGCATCGGCGTTCGTGGCCGGCTTCATCGGTCGCAACAACTTCTGGCGCGGCGTCGCCACCGCCGACGGTGTGCGCGCCGACGACGGCACCGTGTTCGTGGTGTCGAAGGCCGACGAGCAGGTGGCCGTGGGTGAAGCGGCGCTGGCCGCTGTGCGGCCCGAGAACTTCCAGCTGGTGGCCGACGACCCGGGCACCTCGCGCAACTCCATCCGTGGCGCCGTGGCCAGCGTGGCCCACTTCGGCGACACCCTGCAGTACGTCGTGCGCACGCCCAGCCGCGACGTGCTGGTCCTCACCCCTCGTGCCAACGCACCTCGCCTCAACGTGGGCGACGACGTGTGGTGCACGTTCACACCCGACGACGTGTACTCGTTCTCGGCCCGTCAGGCCGATCTCGTACTCGCCGAACCGGCCGCCGAATCGGCGGAATGACTTGAGAATTCCCGTTTCTCAACACCCAAGGAGAGCCAATGGCTGACCAGCCTGAACCGATCAACATCCTCGCGCCACACAGCTTCCGGCAGGCACTCACCCGCCGTTCGCTCTTCCAGGTCGGTGGCGCAGCCGCTGGTCTGGCCATCGTGGCCACCGCGTGCGGCAGCGACGCCAAGCCGGCGACGTCGCCCACCACCACGGCCGCCGCGAGCGGCGGTGGCAGCACGACCACGGCAGCCGCCGGTCCCACCACCACCGGAGGATCCACCACCGACGGTACGGCCGTGCCGCAGGCGTCGGGCGATTGGAGCCGCGTCGTCAACAAGTCGTCGGGCACGCTCGCCATGTACACCTGGGGCGAGTACAACGAGCCGGCCATCGTCGGCGCACTGGCCCAGAGCACGCTCGGCGTCACGATGAAGGTCGATTACTACACGAGCAACGAAGATCTCATCACCAAGCTGTCGGCCTCCAGCGGCGCGAGCGGCTTCGACATCGTCGTGCCCACCGGCCCGTACATCCCGCAGATGATCCAGAAGGGTCTGCTCGAGAAGTTCGACAAGACCAAGCTGCCCAACATCGTCAACCTCGACCCGCTCTACCTCAAGCAGGCATGGGACCCCACCAACGACTACTCGGTCTGCAAGGACTGGGGCAGCACCGGCTACATGTGGGACACCACGCAGGTCAGCAAGAACATCGTCACCTGGCAGGACTTCATGGACGCGGCGATGGGCGAGGCCAGCGGCAACGTCTCGGTGCTCGACACCCCCGCCAACGTGTGTGGCATGTGGCTGTGGGCCAACGGCTACGACTGGAACACCAACGACAAGGCGCAGCTCGATGCGTGCGAGGCGTTCCTCGTCGACAAGTTCGCGTCGCACATCAAGGCGTTCGACAGCTACCCCAGCACCAAGATGGCCGAGGGTGCGTACGCGCTGTCGATGTTCTGGAACGGCGATGCCCGCCAGGCCTACCAGCGCATCGCCGACGCCGGTGGCAAGCCCGAGAACTTCAAGTGGGCGCTCGGTTCGCCCGCCACCGAGCTGTGGATGGACAACTACTGCATCCCCGCCGGCGCGCCGAACCCCGACGCTGCGCACGCCTGGATCAACTGGCTGCTGGTGCCCGAGATCTCGATCCGCGACCTCAACTACCACGGCTACCACAGCGGTATGAAGACCATCGACAAGCTCATCGCCGAGCTCTATCCGAAGATGGCCCACCCCGACATGATCTTCTTCCCCGACAACCAGGTGAAGACGATGCACACGCAGATCGTGGGCGCGTCGCAGGACCGTCTGGTGTCGATCCTCGACAAGGTCAAGGCGAAGGCCGGAGGCTGATCTCGTTGTCCACGGCTGTCGCGCCGCCGCCGAAGAAGGGGTGGCGAGGTCCGAAGTTCGGCCTCGCCATCCCTTCGATGGTGTGGTACCTGTTGTTCTTCATCGTGCCGATCGTGTTCATCGTCGTGTACTCGTTCGCGTCGAAGGACATCACCAAACGGCTCCCGGTCGACTTCGGTCACCTGGGGCTGCAGAACTACCGCACCGCGTTCGGGGCGACGTTCTTCAAGACCTTCAAGCAGACCATCAAGATCGCGGTCGTCGCCACGGCGCTGTGCATCCTCATCGGTCTGCCGGTCGCCTACTTCCTCGCCTACAAGGTGCGCGAGAAGTGGCGCGCCGTGCTGTTGGCGCTGGTGGTCATCCCCAGCTTCACCAGCTTCCTCATTCGCACGCTCGCCTGGCGCATCCCGCTGGCGCCCAACGGCTACGTGTCGAAGTGGTTGCAGGAGTGGGGCGTCATCCACACGCCCATCCACATTCTCGAAACCGCCACCGCAGTGCAGTTGGCCATCGTCTACAACTACCTCGGGTTCGTCATCCTGCCGTTGTTCGTGGCGCTCGATCGCATCGATGTGCGCATGCTCGAGGCCAGCAAAGACCTGGGTGCCGGTCGCTTCTCCACGTTCAGCGGTGTCACGTTGCCGCTCGCCGGCCCTGGCATCGCCGCAGCCGTGCTGCTCACCTACATCCCGATGTGCGGCGACTACGTCACTGCCACCATCCTCGGTGGGGCCAAGGGCAACATGATCGGCGCGATGGTGGCATCGCAGTTCACCAGCGCGCAGGACTGGCCACTCGGTTCGGCCATGGCCGTCATGATGATCCTCGCCGTGCTGCTCACGCTCGGCCTCGGCATCGGTCTGGTGTTCCTGTCCAAATGGCTCACGAAGGTCACCGCGCCCATCGTGCTGGCCTTCCGGGCGCGGCTCTACGAGCGCCGCCAGGCGTCGGTGGCCAAGCATGTCGACCGCAAGCCCACTCGCAGCTTCGACTGGGTGAAGCCGCTGTTCGGCCTGTGGACCCTGCTCGTGCTGCTGTTCATGTTCATCCCCATCTTCTTGGTGGTGCTGCACTCGTTCAACCGCGGCGGCTCGTTCTCCATCTGGTCGGGCCACGTCAGCACCAAGTGGTGGGGCACGTTGTTCGACGCGCACAAGGCGATGAACATGGTCATCACGTTCGCCGCCATCGTGCTCGTGGGCGTCATGATCCCCAAGGTGGTGCGCTGGACCACCGGCAAACGCAACCGTCATCTCGAGCGCTGGTCGGGGCCGGTCGCGTTCGTCGTGGCGTTCATCTACTGCGGCATCAGCACCCAGTGGTACAGCACCATCTTCAAGAACGCCGGCGTGGGCGACTCGATGCGCAACTCGTTCCTCGCCGCGTTCGGTGCGACGGTGATCTCCGTGATCCTCGGCGCGTTGGCCGGCACCGCGCTGGCTCGTCGACCCGGTAGCTGGACCGCCGTGTTCATGGCCGTGGTGTTCCTCATCCTCGTCACCCCAGAGATCATGGACGCCATCGCGCTCGCCACGTGGTTCCCGCGTCTGGGCGGACCGTTCCTGCACAACATCGGCCCGTTGCGGTTCGGCATCAACAAGCTGTGGGTGGGCCAGTCGCTCTACGCCTCGGCGGTGGTCACGCTCATCGTGCGCGCTCGCCTCGCCGGCATCGACGAGTCGCTCGAGGAAGCTGCCGGCGATCTCGGCGCGCCGCCGCCTCGTGCGTTCCGTCAGATCACGCTGCCGCTCATCTCGTCGGCCTTGGTGGCCGGTGCGCTGTTGTCGTTCACGCTGTGCCTCGACAACACGGTGATCTCGGCACTCAACAGCGACGCCGGTTCGTCCACCTTCCCGGTGGCCCTCCTGGGTTCCGCGAAGAGCTCGATCCGACCGTTCTGGGGTGTGGGCGCCGTGGTGCTGTTCATGATCACCATGGCAGCGCTTGCGTTCGTGGGCTCGGTGCTCAAGAAGTCGGGCGATTCGTCGTCGCAGATCGCCGCCACGCTCGCCGGCGGCTGACCCATGCGCATCGTCGTGGTGGGTGCGGGCCTGTCGGGCCTTCGCGCCACCCAGCATCTCCGGGCCGCCGGTTGCGACGTCACGTTCGTCGAGGCCGAACATCGGCCCGGCGGCCGTGTGCGCACGGTGCGCGAGTCGTTCGTGCGTGGGCAGTATTCCGAGAGCGGTGCCGAGTGGGTCGATTCGGTGCACCACCGCATGCTCGAACTGCTCGACCGATACGGCATCGATCGCCTCGGCGCGGGCGAGCGCTGGACCGTCATCCGCCGTTGGCTGTACTGGAACGGAGAACTGCTCAGCCCCGAACGCATCCGCCAGGTCGAGCCCGGCATCGTCGAGCAACTCGATCGTTTCGACGCGCTGGTGGCCGACGTGGCGAGCGAAGTCGTCGATCCGGCGAATCCGCACCTGCATGCCCGCGCTGCCGAGATCGATGCTCGGTCGTTGGCCGACGTGGCGCTGGAGGCCGAGCTGGGAGCACTCGCTCGGCTCTTCAAGCGACGCGACGCACAGGGCGAGTTCGGGGCCGAACCCGCCGACGTGTCGCTGCTGTTCCTGGCGCAGCAGCGCGCGCAACACGAGCATGTGGCACACGGCGCCGATGTGGTGGCCCATCGGGTCGCGGGCGGGTTCGGCGGCGTGGCCGACGGACTGGCTCGCGAGGTGGGCGACATCTCGTTCGGCGAATCGCTCCTGGGCCTCGAGCAGGACGCCGACGGTGTCGTGGTGCACACCTCGTCGCGCTCGCTGCGCGCCGATCACGTGGTGCTCGCCTGTTCGTTGGTGCCGCTGCGCAGCGTCGAGTTCCACACGCCGATGCCTGCGGCGTTGCACGAGGCGGTGCACGGATTGGGCTACGGCGCCATCACCAAGACGTCGGTGCAGTGGTCGACGCGCGACTGGCCGGCGGGCTACGCCACCACATCCGGGGTGGCCCAGCGTGTGTACGAACCCACCATCGACCAGCCGGGCGACGGAGGCATCCTGATGAGCTACTGCGGCGGCCAAGGTGGTCGTGAGTGGGCCGTACACGACGAGTCGACCCGAATTCGACTGGCCGCCGACGAGATGCGATCGATGTACGGCCTTCGTGGTGAGGTGCAGGGCGCGTACTCGCGCTCGTGGTCCACCGCGGTGGGCTACGGGGGCTGCTACGCGGTCTACGAACCCGGACAGGTCACCCGCTACTGGGAGGTCCTACGACGTCCTTGGGGCAGGGTGCACTTGGCGGGCGAACACGTCGCCACCTGCACCGGCTACATGGAGGGCGCCCTCGAATCGGGCGAGACGGTGGCGGGTCGCATCCTCGCCGCGGGATAGCCTCTGTGGCACCATGCCAAGTACCACCGCGCCACGAACCGGCCCATCTTCCGAGGGGCCTCCTCGCATCGCACTCGCGCCCGAGGGTGCCCCCAACTGGATGGCCGATGCCATCGTCGCCGGCGGCGGGCACGTCGTGCCGGTTGCCGAAGCCGAAGCCCTCGTGTGGGCCGCCCCACGCGATCCCGACGCACTGCGACGGCAACTCGATGCCGCCCCGCACCTGTCGTGGGTGCAGTTGCCGTTCGCCGGCATCGAAGTGTTCGTCGACCTCGTCGACGACGATCGAGTGTGGACGTGCGGCAAGGGCGTCTACGCCGAACCGGTGGCCGAGATGGCGCTTGCGCTCGCGCTCGCCGGTCTTCGCCACGTGGGTGCCTACGCCCGAGCCACCGAATGGGGTCGTCCGGTGGGTCGCAACCTGCACGGCGCCAATGTCACCGTGCTCGGCGGCGGCGGCATCACCAACGAATTGCTGCGGCTGCTGCAGCCGTTCGACTGTCACATCACCGTGGTGCGCAACCGCGTGGAGGAGATGGACGGCGCCGACGAGGTGCTCGAACCCGACCGCTACGTCGATGCCCTCGCCGGAGCCGACGTGGTCTTCCTGGCGCTCGCGCTCACGCCCGAGACCGAGGGGATGATCTCGCGCTCCGAGCTCGAGCAGATGAAGTCCACCTCGTGGATCATCAACGTGGCACGCGGCCGCCACATCGTCACCGACGATCTCGTGTGGGCGCTGCAGGAGGGCGTCATCGGCGGCGCCGGTCTCGACGTCACCGACCCTGAACCGCTGCCGGCCGATCACCCGCTGTGGTCGCTGCCCAACTGCATCATCACGCCGCACGTGGGCAACACCCCCGAGATGGCCATCCCGCTGCTCTCCGAGCGGATCGCCGCCAACGTGCGCCGGTTCGAGGAAGGCGAGCCCCTGCTGGGGCCGATCCACACCGACCTCGGATACTGACACGAGCGTCGATCCGCTGCGGCGGTAGCTCGTCGACGAGGGGTTCATGACCCGCGAGGTGGGCGTCGCGTGGCGATCTGGAGGCAGCACGCCCGACTGAGCGCTCGTAGGGTGGTGCCCATCGCCACCCACTACGACCTCCTGGGCGTCGCGCCCGACGCGTCGACCGCCGAGATCCGCGACGCGTACCGACGGTTGGCGCGGGTGCATCATCCCGATGCCGGCGGCGTGTCGACGGGCATGGCCGACCTCAACCGAGCGTGGCACGACCTGCGCGACCCCGACCGGCGACGCCAGTACGACCTCACGCTGGCGATGCCGCCATCGACCTCGGCGGCCTCCGCCTCCACCTCCACCTCCACCTGGGCCTTCGTCCCGACCGCGTCGCCGCCCCAGCCCGACCATCCGTTCTTCGAGCCGGCCAAGTTCCCCTGGCGGTTCCTCGGGGTGCTGTTCCTCATCGGGTTGGTGTTCGTCGTCATCGGTGTCGTCACCGCATCGGATCCGGTGCCGCCCACGGTCGACAACGTGCTCGAACCCGGCAGCTGCGTCACCATCGCCAACAACGGCGAAGCGGTCGAGCAGTTGTGCAGCAAGCCCCACGACGGCGTGGTGGTGGTGTTCCTGGCGTCGCCGGGTCAGTGCCCCGACGGCACCGAGGCACATCGCGACCATCTCGGCATGGGAACCGCCTGCGTGCGGTTGGGCTGAGCGGGCGGCGCTGGTAGATTCGTGCACCTGTAAGGGGCGATTAGCTCAGTCGGCTAGAGCGCTACGTTCACACCGTAGAGGTCACAAGTTCGAGCCTTGTATCGCCCACCACGAAGGCCCTTCCTCCCAGCGAGGAAGGGCCTTTGCCGTGTCGGGGCCGGCGGTCAGTCCGCCACACCGACGGATGGGCGCGGTAAGTTCAGCAGCGTGGCACGACTTTGCGAACGACCGGGCTGTTCGCAACCAGCGCAAGTGATCTACGGCATCGACGCCGACCATCTCACCGTGTGGATCGAACCCTTCGACGCCACCGTCGACTACCGCGCGGGTGTGCTGTGCCGCCGCCACGCCGATGCGATGGTCGTGCCCCTGGGGTGGATGCTCGACGATCGCCGCGACGCCGAGCCGCGGCTGTTCAAGCCCAAGGAGATCGCTGCACCGCCGAAGTTGCGCAGCAAGCGGGCGAAGTCGAACGGACGAGACGAGACCGGTCAGCTCGAACTCACCGTCGTGGTCGACGCCGGCACGGCACCCGACGACACCCCGTCGGGAGTCGACGACACCAAGGCATGGAAGCCGGTCTTCGATCAGTCCGACGATCTCGGAGGTCTGCTCACCGCCGACGGCCCGCTGCTGTCGCGAGCGTTCGGAAAACGCGAACGACCCAGCGCCACGTGAGCGCTGGGTCGTCCGGTGACGAGGTGCAGTTGGGTCAGCCGGCCGCTGCGGCGGTCGTCGGGGTGACCGTCGTCGGGGTGACGGTGCTGCAGTTGGCAGCCACCCAGGTCAGATAGCGGGCGTAGCGGGCGTCGATGCGGGCGCTGATCTTCTGCAGGCGAGCGAGACGCTGGTCGATGCGGGCGACGACCTTGGTGTGGCCCTTCGACACTGCGGTGGCGCGACGCGCTTCGAGGGCCGCCGTGCGGTCGTCGATGCGCTGCTTGGCCTTGGCGACCCGAGCGGCGATCTCATCCTGCTTGGCGCACTTCTCGGCCGGGGTGAGCTTGCTGTGGACGGCCGAGTTGGTGGGCGCCGTGGGAGTGGTGGTGCCGTTGCCGGCGGCCGAGGCGATGCCGACGGCGAACGTGCCGGCGGCGAGCAGACCTGCGGCGGCTGCGACGATCTTCTTGCTGATGTTCATGGTGTGTCCTTCGTTCCGGTTGGGGGTGATGAGTGCATGATGACGGTGGGTTGTGAGGAAACTGTGATGACCCGGTCACGAATCGGCGATACTGCACGGCGATGGACATCCACGCCACGCTCGAGGCTCCGTGCACGGCCGACGCGCTGTTCGCTCACGTCGACGACCTGGCGCGCTACTCCGAGTGGACCACGCTGGTGCATCGCGCCGACGCCGACCCGGCCGATGCGCAGGCGTGGCAGGTGGAGCTGCGGGCTCGCATGGGCCCGTTGGCGCGCAGCAAGCGATTGCGCATGAGTCGCACCCTGCGCGACCCGCACACCCACGTGGCGGTGTTCGAACGCACCGAGATCGACGGCAAACACCACTCGCCGTGGGTGTTGCGGGCGCAGGTCGATGAGGTCGATGGGGCGAGCACGTTGCGCATGCACCTCCACTACGGCGGCGCACTGTGGACCGGCGGAGTGCTCGAGCGGGTGCTCGCCGATCAGATCACGAGCGGTCGTGAACGACTGCTGGCGCTGGTGAACTCCAGGCGCTGAGCCGGCCGTCGGGGCGCCGTTCGAGCTGCAGCGGCATGTCGAAGCAGGTGCTCACGTTGGCCGAGGTGAGCGTGCGGTGGATGGGACCGCGTGCCACCACCTGGCCCTCACGCAGCATCAGCGCGTGCGTCATCCCCGGTGGCACTTCGTCGAGGTGGTGTGTGACCAGGACCAGTGGCGGTGCGGCCGGGTCGGTGGTGAGTTCGGCGAGGGCTTGCACCAGTTGCTCGCGTCCGCCCAGGTCGAGTCGGGCGCTCGGCTCGTCGAGCAGCACCACACCCGGCTCGTTCATCAAGGTGCGCGCCAGCAGCACACGCTGTTGTTCGCCCGACGACAGCGTGCCCAGCGACCGTTCGGCGGTCCAGCCGACGCCCATGCGGTCGAGACATTCGACGGCGCGCGCCTCGTCGGCAGCGGTGTAGCGGTGCCACCACGGCTCCAGCGCCGCGTACTTGGCGGTCATCACCACGTCGAGGCTGCGCAGCTCCAGCCGGATCGACGCGGCCAACGCTGCCGACAGATAGCCCACGCGGCGGCGCAGCTCGCGCACGTCGGTACGTCCCAATCGCTCGCTCAACACCTCGACGGTTCCTGCCGATGGATGTTCGTACATGGACGCAATGCGCAACAACGTGGTCTTGCCCGAACCGTTGGCTCCCAACACGAGCCAGCGTTCGTCGCGCTGCACCTTCCACGTGATCGGAGCCAGGATGACACGGTCGTCACGCACGAAGGTGACGCCTCGGAGTTGCAGCACGGTGGACATTCGGCGACCGACGATACGGCATCAGCGTGCCGGTGGGCCGTCCGCACGCACTGGTAGCCTCGGCCGTTGATGCGTCGTCTCCTGCCTTTCGTGCTGGCTCTGGGGCTTCTCGCCCCCGTGCTCGCCACGTCCGGGGTGCGGGTGGCGAGCGCCGACGACGCTGCCGCTCAGGCCGCCAAGCAGATCGCCGACGCACGCGAGCGCGCCAACAAGGCCGCCGACGACTACTTCGCGGCGGTCTCGCAGCTCGACCAACTCACCGTCGACCAGCAGTCGCTGCAGAGCCAGATCGCCGACATCAAGGTGCAGGTCACCGACCTGCAGGCAAAGGTGCAGTCCATCGCGGTGGGTCGCTTCACCCGTTCCGACAACTCGTCATCGCCGTTCCTCAGCGGGTTCTCGACCCCCGAGGAGCAGATGCAGGTTGCTGCGCTGTCGGCGGTCATCAACGACACATCGTCCGACGATTTCGACACCTACGACTCGCTGCAACGCAAGCTGGTGGGCAAGCAGAAGGAGCTCGCAGCCAAGCAGCACCAGGCACAACGCCAGCAGCAGCGGGCAGCCACGTTGCGCGACAAGGCCACCGCCGAGGTGACGTCGTTGAAGCGCATCGAGGCCCAGCGGTTGCAGGATCAGGCCGTGCGTGCGGCGTTGCAGGCCGAGGAGGCTCGACGAGCAACGCTCATCGCGCTGGCCAGCAAGCCCGCCTCCACGACGACCACCAGTGATCCGGCGGGCGACATGGCCGGCGGTGGTGGGGTGGGCGCGCCGCAAACCACGGTTGCAGCCCTCAACCTCGGTGCGGGCGGACAGACCGGCGGAGGCGGCGCGGGCGGACGTCCGGGCGGTGCCGGTGGCAGCGACTACGGCGGGCCTGGCTGGGTCTGCCCCACGGGCACGGCGGCGGTGGCGTTCGGCGACACCTGGGGCGCGCCCCGCAGCGGTGGACGCCGCCACGAGGGTGTCGACATGATCGGCCCCATCGGCACGCCGTTGCTGGCGGTGGTCGATGGCTTCGCCGAGCCGCAGACCAACGACCTCGGAGGCATCACCGTGTGGTTCAGCGGTGCCGACGGCAACAAGTACTACTACGCCCACATGGACCACTACGAGAAACTGGGTGCGGTGAAGGCCGGCGACGTCATCGGCTACATGGGACAGACGGGCAACGCCCGCTTCAGCGTGCCCCACCTGCACTTCGAGATCCATCCCGGCGGCGGTGCCGCAGTGAACCCGTACCCCACGGTGCGCGCCCACTGCTGACGCACGGTTCGGAGCCGTCACACGGTTTCGGCAATGCTGCGTGCGTGACCGACGAACTCTCCACCGCGCTCGCCGATGTGCTCGGCGCATCGCAGGTCACCGACCTCGCCCGTCTCAGCGGTGGCGCGTCGCGTGAAACCTTTCGGTTCGCGGCCGACGGTCGGCCCCTCATCCTGCAACGCCAGCGTGGTGGTGACACCCGCAACATGGGCATCGAGGCCGACGTGTTGCGTGCGGCCGCGGCCGCCGGGGTGCCGGTGCCGCACGTGGTGGCCAACAGCACCGACCCGTCGGCAGTGGGGGCCGCATTCATGGTGCTCACGGCGGTCGACGGCGAGACCATCGCCCGCAAGATCCTGCGCGACGACGAGTTCGCCGTCGCTCGCACGCTGCTGCCCGCCCAGCTGGGCAGTGCGCTGGCGCAGCTCCACGGTGCCGACATCTCGGGCGTGGCCGGACTCACCAACGACGATCAACTGCGCCAGTACCGTGCCGTCCTCGACGCCACGGGGCAGGCGCATCCCACGTTCGAGCTGGCGTTCCGCTGGCTCGAAGCCAACCGCCCCGACCCGTGCCCTCCCGTGCTGGTGCACGGTGATTTCCGTCTGGGCAACCTGATGGTGGGCAGCGACGGCCTCCGAGCGGTGCTCGACTGGGAGCTGGCACACATCGGCGACCCGATGGAAGACCTCGGCTGGCTGTGTGTGAAGGCGTGGCGATTCGGCTCGCCACTGCCCGTGGCCGGAGTCGGCGAGTACCACGAGCTCATCCACGCCTACGAGGCGGCCAGTGGCACGTCGCTCGATCCCGATGTGGTGCGCTGGTGGGAAGTGTTGGGCACGCTGAAGTGGGGCATCATGTGCATCGGCCAGGCGGCGGCGCACACGTCGGGTGCGGTGCGCAGCCACGAGTTGGCGGCCATCGGGCGACGGGTGTGCGAGAACGAACACGACCTGTTCTTGGCCCTGGAGGGACGCTGGTGATTCCACACGACATGCCCACGGCGGAGGAGCTCGTCGAGTCGGTGCGCGAGTGGCTCGAGCGCGACGTGATGACGCAGACCTCGGGTCGGCTCCAGTTCCACGCCCGCGTGGCGGTCAACGTGTTGGCGATGGTGGAGCGCGAACTGCAGGTCGGTGCTCAGCAGGCCGCCGCGCACGCCGATCGGCTCGCCGATCTCGGCTGCGCCGACGATGCCGAACTGGCCGCGCGTATCCGCAGCGGCGAGCTCGACGATCGAGCCGACGAGGTGCGCGCCCTGGTGTGGGCCAGCGTGCGCGACAAGCTGGCCGTCGCCAACCCCAAGTACCTCTAGGGGCGACGGGTCAACGTGACGGGCTGGCCGGCGGCGAGCTGGCCGCAGGCGGCGTCGATGTCGGTGCCGCGGTTGCGTCGGACGGTGGCGTTGACGCCGAGGTCGTCGAGCAGGGTGCGGAACTCCGCGACCTTCTTGGCGCTCGAGCCCACCGTGGGGTAGCCGGGAGTGGGGTTGAGGGGGATGAGGTTCACGTGCGCGGGCAGGTGGAACCGCCGGGTGAGCTTGGCCAGTTCGGCTGCGTCGCGCGCCCGATCGTTGACCCCGTCGATGAGCGCCCACTCGAAGCTGATGCGGCGACCCTTCGCCGCCAGATACTCGGCGCAGGCCTTCATCAGGTCGTCGAGCGGATAGCGCTTGTTGATGGGTACCAGCTCGTTGCGGAGCTCGTCGTTGGCGGCGTGCAGCGACACCGCCAGGTTCACGGGCAGTGGGCGAGTGGCGAGCGTGCGAATGCCCGGCACGAGGCCGACGGTGCTGATGGTGAGGTGCCGCGCCGACATGCCGATGGCGCCGTGGAACCGCTCGACCGCGGCCCACACGGCTGCTTCGTTGGCCATCGGCTCGCCCATGCCCATGAACACCACGTTGGCGAGTCGTCGGTCCATTGCCTTGGCGTCGCGCGCCGACACGACCACCTGCTCGACGATCTCGCCCACGGTGAGGTGGCGGGTGAACCCGGCTTGTCCGGTGGCGCAGAACCCACACGCCATGGCACAGCCGGCTTGGCTGCTGACGCACACGGTGACGCGGTCGGGGTAGAGCATCAGCACGGTCTCCACCCGGCTGCCGTCGTGCAGTTCCCACAGGTACTTCACGGTGTCGCCGCCGTCGCTCACCTTGCGCACCACCTGCGTGAGGGCGGTGGGCAGCTCGGTGGCCAACCGTTCGCGCAACGCCTTGGGCACGTTGGTGATGTCGGCGGGGGCGGCGAGCTGGGTGTAGAGGCCCTGCCACACCTGGTCGAGCCGGTAGCGCGGCTCGCCCTCCAGCAGATCGGCCAGTTCGTCGCGTGTGGGCGTGTAGAGCGTGGTGGTCATGCGACCTCGGTGGCCAGTTGGTCGTAGGACTCGATGCGCTGCCGGAGCACGTCGAGGCTGGCGGTCCAGAAGGCGCCGTCGCCGACGTCGAACCCGAAGATCGCGGCGACCTCCTCGGCGGTGTTCATGCCCACACGCGACAGGGCGTCGTCGTAATGTGCCTGGAATCGCTCGGGGTCGTTGCGGTACTGGGCGTAGAGACCGAGGCCGAACAGCAGGCCGTACGTGTAGGGCCAGTTGTAGAAGTGACTGCCGTAGTAGTGCCCCTTCACCGCCCACATGTAGGGGTGCGCGGTCGATTGGTCGATGCCGTCGCCGTACGCTTCGAGCTGGGCCTGCAGCATCAGTTCGTTGAGCTCGCCCACACCCAGCGTGCGTCGCTGCCGTCGGGCGAACACCTCGGTCTCGAACAGGAAGCGGCTGCGGATGTCGACCACCACCTGGTTCGCGTTCTGCAGATCGGTGTCGAGCAGGGCGAGGCGCTCGCGACCCTGCAACCGACCGAGACCTTCTTCCACCACGAGCGTCTCGCAGAAGATGCTGGCGGTCTCGGCCAGTGCCATGGGCAGCGAGCGCTGCAACGGCGTGCGCTGGGCGAGTTGGGTGTTGTGATAGGCGTGGCCCAGCTCGTGGGCGGTGGTCTGTGCCGACTGCGCGCTGCCGCTCCAGTTCAAGAACACCAGCGATCGGTCGCCGATGAACGGCATGCAGTAGGCGCCGCCGGCCTTGCCGGGGCGGGGACCGGCGTCGATCCACTGCTCGTCGACGGCTCGATCGACCAGACCGGCGAGCGTGCCGCCGTAGGACCCGAACGCGTTGCGCACGATCTGCAGTCCGTCGTCCCACGACACTCCGCCGGTGGCGAACGGCAGTGGCGCCATCAGATCTCGCCATGGCAGGCCGCCGTCGTGGCCGTGCAGCGCTGCTTTGCGGCGCATCCACCGACGAAAGTCGGGTAGGGCATCGCTGACTGCATCGTGCATGGCCTGGAAGGTGGCGGGGCTCACGCTGTTGGCGTACTGGGCGGCAGCGAGCGGCGACGCCCAGTTGCGGCGCGTGTTGACCGAGTTGGCCTCGCCCTTCACGCCGTTCAGCGCTGCCGCACACACGGTGGTCACCGAGGGCCACGCCGCCATCTCGGCCTCGTACGCGGCCTGGCGTACCGTCGGGTCGGGGTTGGTGGCCATCCCCCGGACCGCCGCCATCGGCATGGTGGCGTCGGTGCCGTCGGGCAGGTGCACGGTGGCCATGAGCTGGCTGGTGACCACCTGGTGCAGTTGCTGCCACGCCATCGAGCCGCTGGCGCGCAGGTCGCCGTACAGCGACTCCTCGGCTTCGCTCATCTGGTGCTCGGCCCGGGCCGCCAGTCGGACCATCGGGCCGTGGTGTTCGGCCATGCGCGGGCTCACGGTGGCCAGTTCGTCGACGCCGAGCGTTGCGACCCACGCGGCGAGCCGGGCCACCAGCGGCCGCGAACGGGCGCTGCTCATCTCGAACTCGGCCAGCAGTGTCTGCGCCTGTTCGTCGTAGCTGTCGGTGCTGGTGGTGGCGTAGAGGTAGCCCTCGAGGAGGTCGGCTTCCTGCTGGAAGTGGTTGAGTGCGTCGATCACCGCATCGGCGGCGTCGCCATCGGCGGATGTGACGGCTCGAGGTTCGGCGGCGCGGATGTCGTGCGTGTCGAACAACGCCTCGAGCCGTGCGAGATCGGCGGCGGTGCGTTCCATGGCCTCGAGGAACGATCGCGATGTGAACGATTCGTGGAGGTCGGTGACGCTCCAGCGAGGCAGTTCGGTTGCGGACGAGGCGGAATCGAGAGTGGTCACCGGGTACTTCCTTCGGGGCGTGTGTAGGCCTGGTCGGTGTGCGCGGTGGCGAACCCGAGGGCCGTGTAGAGCTGCACGGCAGCATCGTTGTCGGCGTCGACGTAGAGCATGCCCACGGTGGCGCCGCTGGCGTGCAACGAGCGTAGACCGGCCACCGTGAGCGCCCGTCCGAGGCCCAGCCCGTGGAAGTCGGGATGCACGGCGATGACGTAGATCTCGCCGACGACGGCGTCGTGGTCGTGGTGCCGGTGCAGCTTGGTCCAACAGAAGGCGGCGAGCCGGCCATCACGCTCGTGGAGCAGAAAACCCGACGGGTCGAACCACGGCTCGCGCTCGCGTTGCTGCAGCGTGGCGAGGTCCCAGCCACCTTGCTCGCCGTGCCAGGCGAAGGCTGCGTTGTTCACCTCGAGCCACGCTGTTTCGTCGACGCCGACGACGAACGGGCGAACCTCGGCGACTGGGCCGAACGACACCGAGCCGTCGAGGGGGAGTGGGCGTCGCATCTGCAACAGGGAGCGGTGGGCGACCAGGCCGAGGGCGCCGGCGACGGGTCGATCCGCCTCGGGTGCATGCGACCACCAGGTGACCGCCTCGTGGCGGGGCAGTTGCGCGATGACCGCGCGCAGCAGTTCGAGCCGCGTGGCGGCGTCGTCCGGCGCCACCGCATCGACGACGAAGCCGTCGTTGCCGGTCGATGCCTGTGCGTAGCCCCTGAGCGTGTCGTCGGCGAACGCCATCGCCGCCACGAAGCCCTCGCGCGGGCCGTGCGCGAGGTCGGCGCGCAGGTGGTCGCCGAGATGAGCGCCGTGTGACTCGGCGGCGTCGGCGAGGAACCCATCGACCGCCTGCCGATCGTGCGGCGAGAGCATCCGTGCCACTCGAACGCGCACCATGGAGGTGGAGGCTAGTGCGATGCGATGGCCTAGCCTCCCCTCCCGTGGGCACACCGCGGACACCGAAGGGACGCACGACGGCAGTCGCCGCAGCGTTGCAGGAGCTGTATCCCGAGGCGTTGTGCGAACTGGATCACCGCACGCCCTTCGAGTTGCTGGCGGCCACCATCCTGTCGGCGCAGACCACCGACGTGCGGGTCAACATGGTGACGCCGGCCCTCTTCGCCCGGTATCCGGACGCGGCGTCGCTGGCGGCTGCCGACCCCGGCGAGGTCGAGGCCATCGTGCGTTCGACCGGGTTCTACCAGAGCAAGGCGCGCAACCTCATCGCGATGTCGCAGGCCGTGGTGGAGCGGTTCGACGGTGAGGTGCCCACTGCGCTCGACGACCTGGTCACGCTGGCCGGTGTGGGTCGCAAGACCGGCAACGTGGTGCGCAGCGTGGCCTTCGACCTGCCCGGACTGCCGGTCGACACCCATGTCGGGCGGCTGAGCCGACGCCTGGGGCTCACCACCGAGGACGACCCGGTGAAGGTGGAGGCCGAGCTGTGCTCGCACCTGCCGCCTGCCGAATGGGGCCGATTCAGCCTGCGGCTCATCCTGCACGGGCGCCGTGTGTGCGATGCGAAGGCCCCACGCTGCGGCGAGTGTGCGCTGGAGCGGTTGTGCCCCTCGTCGCAGCTCCCACGGACGCGCCCACGGCATCGTCAAGGTTGAGTCAACGGCGTCACGCTCGGTGCCCGCGCTTGCGGTTGAGCAGACCCGGTGTAACATGAACTCACTGACCAGGTTCCCGCCACCTGGTTCAAGCGACGCTGGGATCCGCCGCCCGGTGTCGCCGAGCGACGGCCCCTCGCGGGCCGTCGCTGCGTTTTTGCCCAGGTCACGCTCAGTGGTGCGTGGTGGAGGCGAGCTTCGACGCCTTGCGCAATGCCCGCGCCGCCTGACGCAGGCTGCGCTCGCACTCGACGATGGCGTTCACCATGTCGGCCTGGTCCTTCGACTGGTAGCCGGGCAGGAGATCGCCCATCTCGTGGTGGTAGCGCTCGAGGTGATCGGCCATGACGGCGAGCGTGGCGGAGGGGTTGCTGGGCATATCCCACAGTCTGGCGCGACCGTGGTCGATAACGTGGCGCCCGTGACCCGAGTACCTGTGCGCGACGACCTCAGCGCGCTCGAGGGCTACCACTCGCCGCAGGTGCACGTTCGCGTGCGCCTCAACACCAACGAGTCGCCCTTTCCACCGCCCGCCGCATGGCACGACGCCTTCGCCTCGGAGGTGTCGCGGGTCGAGTGGCATCGCTACCCCGACCGCTCGGCCGGCGAACTTCGTCGCGGCATCGCCGAGCTGCACGGCGTGTCGCCGTCGCAGGTGTTCGTCGCCAACGGCAGCAACGAGGTGTTGCAGACCCTGCTGCTCACGTTCGCCGGGCCCGGTCGCACCGTGGCCACCTTCGAACCCACGTACCAGTTGCACGCGCACATCGCCCGACTCACCGGGGCCACCGTCGTCGAGGGCGAGCGCGGCGCCGACTTCAGCCTCGACATGGCCGAAGCACGTCGCGTCATCACCGACTCGCAACCGATCGTCACCTTCCTCTGCTCGCCCAACAACCCCACGGGTGTGGTCGAGTCCGAGGCCGACATCCGTGAGGTGCTCGGCCTGGTGCCCGGCCTGCTGGTCGTCGACGAGGCATACGGTCAGTTCGCCGACTGGTCGGCGCTCGGACTCATCGACGACGAGGTGCCGTTGGTGGTCACCCGCACGTTCTCGAAGACCTGGTCGATGGCCGGCAGCCGCCTCGGTTATCTGGTGGGCCCGGCGTGGCTGGTCGACGAGCTCGACAAGGTGGTGCTGCCGTATCACCTCGATGCGGCCAAGCAGATCGCCGGCCGACTCGCGCTGCGCTACGTCGACGAGATGGAGACGCGCGTGCAGTTCATCGTCGCCGAGCGCGAACGCCTCAGTGCAGCGATGTCGTCGATGCCGGTCGACGTCGTTCCCAGCGGCGCCAACTTCATCCTGTTCCGTCCGCGGGGCGCATCGGGTCGGGCTGTGTGGCAGGGACTGCTCGATCGCAGCATCCTCGTGCGCGACTGCTCGGGTTGGCCGCGGCTCGACAACTGCCTGCGCGTCACGGTGGGCACCGCCGCCGAGAACGACGAGTTCCTCACGGCACTCGCCGAAGTGATGTCACCGGAGGTCGTGTCATGAGCCGTTCCGCCCACCGAAGTCGCGCCACGAAGGAGACCTCGATCGACGTCGCCATCGAGCTCGACGGATCCGGCACCGCCACCGTGTCCACCGGCATCCCGTTCTACGACCACATGCTCGAACAGCTGGGAAAGCACGGCGGCTTCGACCTCACCATCGCCGCCACCGGCGATCTGCACATCGACACGCACCACACGGTGGAAGACGTGGGCATCGCCGTGGGCGAGGTGTTCCGCGAGGCGCTGGGCGACAAGGCCGGTGTGCGTCGGTTCGCCAGTGGGCTGTTCCCGCTCGACGAGGCGCTCGTCGAGATCGCGCTCGACCTGTCAGGTCGACCGTTCGTCGTGTGGGACGTGCCGATGCCCGAGGTGCTGCCCTTGGGCAACCCGCCGTTCGACCCGCAACTGGCCGAGCACGCGTTCCACTCGTTCGCCACCGCGGCGGGCATCACGCTGCACGTGCGGCTGTGTCACGGCACCAACGTGCACCACATCATCGAGGCGGCCTTCAAGGGGCTCGCCCGTTGCCTGCGCGATGCCGTGCGCATCGAGGGCACCGCGGTGCCGTCCACCAAGGGCGTGCTGTGACCGCACACGATCGTGGCCCGCTGGTGGCCGTGCTCGACTACGGCATCGGCAACCTGCGTTCGGCACAGAAGGCGCTCGAGCACTGCGGGGCCGACGCGCGTCTCACGGCCGACCCTGCGCTGGTCGCCGACGCGGCTGCCGTGGTGCTGCCCGGCGTGGGGGCGTTCGGTGCGTGCATGCGAGCGCTGCGCGACGCCGGGCTCGAGACCGTCGTGCACGAATCGGTCGCGTCGGGTCGCCCGTTCCTGGGCATCTGCGTGGGCATGCAGATGCTGTTCGACGGCAGCGACGAAGACCCCGACGATCCGGGCCTGGGCGTCATTCCCGGCACCGTCCGGTGGATCACCGATCAGTTGCCCCGGCCGCAGATGCAGTGGAACCAGCTCGATCTCGTCGCGGCCGATCCACTGTTCGCCGGGCTCGGAGCGCGCCCGTGGGTGTACTTCGTGCACTCGCTGCACGGTGTGCCCACCGACCCCACCGTCGTGGCGGCCACGTGCGACTACGGCGGCACGGTGAACGCGGTGTTCCGTGCGGGCAACGTGGTGGCCACGCAGTTCCACCCCGAAAAGAGCGGGCGCCCGGGGCTGGCACTCCTGCGCAACTTCGTGGAAGGCATCCACCGATGACCATCGAGTTCTATCCCGCCATCGATCTGCTCGGTGGGCGTGTGGTGCGCCTGCAACAGGGCGACTACGACCAGCAGACCACCTACGGCGACGATCCCGTGCACGTGGCGCGCTCGTTCGCCGATGCGGGTGCGCCGTGGATCCACGTCGTCGATCTCGACGCCGCGCGCAGTGGCTCACCCGTGAACCGCCCGGTGGTCGCGGCCATCGCCGCCGCAGTCGCCGGCGTCGCCAAGGTGCAGACGGGCGGCGGGGTTCGTTCGGTGGCCGACGCCCAGATGCTGGCCGACGCCGGCGTGGCGCGGGTGGTGATGGGCTCGGCGGCCGTGTCGGAGCCGTCGCTCGTGGAACAGGCGTCGCAGGCGGTTGCCGTGGCGGTGGGACTCGACCATCGTGGCGGCGAGGTGTCGGTGCACGGCTGGACCGAAGCATCGGGTGTGCAGCTGGCCGATGCGCTCGGATGGTTCCCCACGGCATCGGCCTTCGTCATCACCGACATCGCCCGCGATGGCATGTTGGTGGGCCCCGACGTCGACGGTCTCGCCGTGGCCGCTGCGGCCACGGCGATTCCGGTCATCGCCAGCGGTGGTGTCTCGTCGTTGGCCGATCTCGCAGCGTTGCGTGCCGTGGCCGGCGTTGCCGGCGTGATCGCGGGCAAGGCGCTCTACGAAGGTCGCTTCACGGTGGCCGAGGCGTTGGCGGAGCTCGCACGATGAGAGCCGCTCGCGTCATCCCCTGCCTCGACGTCACCAACGGACGAGTGGTGAAGGGTGTCAACTTCATCGACCTGCGCGATGCCGGCGACCCCGTGGAACTGGCGGCTCGCTACGACGCCGAGGGCGCCGACGAGTTGGTGTTCCTCGACATCACCGCCTCGTCCGACGGTCGCCGCACGATGGTCGACGTCGTCGAACGCACGGCCGAGGAAGTGTTCATCCCGTTCACCGTGGGTGGCGGCATCCGTGAGGTGAGCGACGCGCGCACCATGCTGCGCGCCGGCGCCGACAAGGTCAGCGTCAACACCGCGGCGGTGGAGCGGCCGTCGCTCATCGCCGACATCGCCGCCGAGTTCGGTGCGCAGTGTTGCGTGTGCGCCATCGACGCGAAGGCCAACACCGACGGCTCGGGCTACGAGGTGTACCTGCACGGCGGTCGCACGCCGACGGGCATCGACGCCGTGCGCTGGGCCGTCGAGGCCACTCGGCTGGGCGCCGGGGAGATCCTGCTGACGTCGATGGATCGCGACGGCACGAAGGTGGGGTTCGACCTGGGCCTCACGCGTGCGGTGGCCGATGCCGTGCGCGTCCCGGTCATCGCCAGCGGTGGGGTCGGCACACTGCAGCACCTGGTGGAAGGCGTCACCGAGGGCCATGCCACCGGCGTGCTCGCCGCCAGCATCTTCCACTTCGGCGAGCACACCATCGCCGAGGCGAAGGCTGCCATGACGGCCGCCGGTGTGACGGTGCGGCCGGCATGAACGCCACGTTGCTGCACGAGCCGTTCACGGTGCTCGACGGCGGGTTGTCCACCGCGTTGCAGGAGATGGGTGAGGCACCGTCGGGTCTGTTGTGGACGGCTGCGGCGCTGGTCGATCGGCCGCACATCATCGTCGAGGCCCATCGTCGCTTCGTCGAGGCAGGCGCCGATGTGGTGATCACGTCGAGCTACCAGGCCAGCGTGCCCGGCTTCGTCGATGCGGGGCTGTCGGAGCCCGAGGCTCGCCGCGTGCTCGCATCCACCACCGCGGTGGCCCGTGCGTCGGGAGCCTCGCTCGTCGCGGCCTCAGTGGGTCCGTACGGTGCGGTGTTGGGTGATCGCAGCGAGTACCACGGCCGCTATGCCGCCTCATGGGGCGACGTGCGGGCGTTCCATCGGGCTCGTCTCGAGGTGCTGGTCGACTCGCAGCCCGACCTGTTCGCCATCGAGACCATTCCCACCGCCGTGGAGGCCGAGATCATCGTCGACGAGTTGCGTCGGCTCACCGACGCGCCGGCGTGGGTCACGTTCACCTGCGTCGACGAACGGCGCACGTGCGGGGGGGAGCCGCTCGCCGATGCCGTGGCCGGCGTGGTCGCCGCCGTGCAGGCCGTGGGCGTGAACTGCACGAAGCCGTCCAACGTTGCGCCGTTGCTCGCGTCGTTGCCCGCCGGAGTGCCCTTGGTGGCATACCCCAACCACTTCGACGAGCCCGATGTCGACTTCGCGTCGCTCGTGCCGGCGTGGCGGTCGGCCGGTGCTCGCATCATCGGTGGCTGTTGCGGCGTGGGGCCGGAAGGAATCCGCTCCCTGGCGACAGTTCGCCGAACACTCGCGTAGGGTGGCGGCATGGCTTCCAAGATGCAGTATCGCCGGTTGGGTCGCAGTGGTTTGCAGGTGTCGGTCCTGTCGCTGGGCAGTTGGGTGTCGTTCGACAACCAGATGAAAGACGACCTGGCGCTCGAGAGCATGCAGGCCGCGTACGACGCCGGCTGCAACTTCTTCGACAACGCAGAGGGCTACGCCGAGGGCGAGAGCGAAGCCATCATGGGGCGCGTGCTGCAGGAACTCGGCTGGAAGCGTCAGTCGTACGTGCTCAGCTCGAAGTACTACTGGGGCATCAACGGCAACGTGCGCAACATGCGCAACACGCTCAACCGCAAGTACCTCATGCAAGCGGTCGACGGGTCGCTGGAGCGGTTCCAGACCGACTTCATCGATCTCATCTACTGCCACCGTCCCGACGCCAACACGCCCATCGAGGAAACCGTGTGGGCGATGAGCGACATCATCAGTGCCGGCAAGGCGCTCTACTGGGGCACCAGCGAATGGTCGGCCGACGAGATCCGCGCTGCGTGGGACATCGCCGAGCGTCACCACCTGCACAAGCCGGTGATGGAGCAGCCGCAGTACAACCTGCTGCACCGCACGCGCGTCGAGGTCGAGTACGCCCGTCTCTACGACGACATCGGTCTGGGCACCACCATCTGGAGCCCCCTGGCATCGGGTCTGCTCACCGGCAAGTACCGCGACGGTGTGCCGCAGGACAGCCGCGGCTCGCTGGCGGGCTACGAATGGCTGGCGGATCGCCTCACCAACCCCGACGAGTTGGCGAAGGTCGAACGTCTGCGTCCGATCGCTCAGGAGCTGGGGTGCTCGATGGCACAGATGGCGCTCGCGTGGTGTGCGGCCAACCCGCACGTGTCCACCGTCATCACCGGGGCGAGCCGGCCCAGCCAGGTGCTCGAGAACTTCGAGGCCCTCGACGTGCTGGCGTTGCTCACACCCGAGGTGCTCGAGCGAATCGCCGCTGCCGTCGCGTGAGCCCGCGGTAGCGTGGCAGTGATGCGTACTTCTCTGTCCGACCTGCTCGCCACCGGCCGTGTGCTGCTCGCCGACGGCGCCACCGGCACCAACTACTTCGCCGCGGGCCTCGAGTCGGGCGAGCCACCCGAGTTCTGGACCGTCGAGCACCCCGAGCGTGTCGTCGCGCTGCACCAGCAGTTCGTCGATGCCGGGGCCGACATCATCCTCACCAACACCTTCGGCTGCAACCCGCACCGGTTGAAGCTCCACAAGGCACAAGATCGCGCCTACGACCTCGCCAAGGCGGCGGCCGGGTTGGCCCGCGGCGTGGCCGACGGTGTCGATCGACCGGTGGTGGTGGCCGGCAGCGTGGGCCCCACCGGCGAACTGTTCGAGCCGATGGGAGCGCTCACCCACGACGCAGCGGTTGCGTCGTTCAGCGTCGAGATCCGCGGGCTCAAGGACGGCGGCGCCGACGTGGTGTGGATCGAAACCATGTCGTCGCCCGAGGAAGTGCACGCGGCCGCCTCGGCCGCCATCGCCGAGGGCATGCCCTACGTGGCAACCTGCTCGTTCGACACGGCGGGCCGCACGATGATGGGCATGATGCCCAACCAGTTCGCCGACGTGTTGAAGGCCGAGCCCGTCGCGCCGCTGGCTCAAGGTGCCAACTGTGGCGTCGGAGCCCCCGACATCTTGGTCAGTGTGCTCGAGATGGACGGCACGCCGTTCCCGATCGTCAGCAAGGGCAACTGTGGCGTGCCGCAGTTCGTGGGCACCGAGATCGTCTACTCGGGCACGCCCGAACTGATGGGCCGCTACGCCGCGCTGGCGGTCGATGCAGGGGCGCGCATCGTGGGCGGTTGCTGTGGCACCACCCCGGGCCACCTGGCCGCAATGCGAGCCAGCATCGACGCGCACACGGCCGGGCCGCGTCCCAGCGTCGACGACATCGTGGCCGCTGTGGGCCCGCTCACCAATTCGGCGCCCACCGCCAGTGGTGGCGAGCGCCGCACCCGCCGCAACCGCGGCGAATAGCGCCGCGAGCTCGCTACAGCTGCACCCAGCGCTCCAGCACCTTCACCGACAGCGGCACCTGCAGCACGGGCGGCTTGGCCGTCACGTTGGTGCGCACCACGTAGAGCGTGTGGTTCATGTCGACCCACACCGAGTGATCGGCGCCGACCCGGGCGCCCTTGGCACCCTTCACGATGAGCGGCTGCGACGCGCCCAGCGAATGCTGCAGATCCTGGAACGCGAGGATGTCGGCCTTGGCCGTGAGCAGCGTGAGCAGCACGAACTTGCTCTGGTTGTTGAGCGCGTTGTACTGACATGTGCCTGTGCCCGTGACCGCACCGGGGGCCAGCGGCACGCCCACCAGCTTGCTCAGCTCGGTGACCGTGGGCATCTGGGTGCAGTTGTGCATGAAGGTCGTGGTGGGGCCGAGCGTGGTCGACGGCAAGTACCCCGTGGCCGGCACGGTGGTGGCTGCACCGCCGCCCTTGATCGTCGTGGTGGCGGCACCCGGCTTGGTGGTGGGGGAGGCAGCGGGCGAGTCGCTGCTGCACGCCGCCAAGGCCAACAGCGCCACCGGCACGACGAAGCAGATGACGGGAAAGAGACGACGTGCTGAGGGCATGCGTACAGTATCGGCGCGTTGGAGGCCCGACGTGAGTGCAGGTACCCTGCGCCCGTGCCGTTGGACGACCAGAAGTTGCCCATCAAGATGCTCAGCGACCGACTGTTGGTGAAGATTCCCGACAGCGGGGGAGAGCGTCGTTCCTCGGGCGGCATCCTCATCCCGGCCACCGCCCAGATCTCCAAGCGGCTGGTGTGGGCCGAGGTCGTGGCACTCGGACAGAACGTGCGCGCCGCCGAGGTGGGCGATCGTGTGCTGTTCAGCCCCGAAGACCGTTACGAGGTCGAAGTCGGTGGTGCCGACTACATCATGCTGCGAGAACGCGACATCCACGCGGTGGCCGCGTCACACATCGAAGCCAGCACCGGCCTGTATCTCTAGGGTCTCGCCGCACCTCGCCGCCTAGCATGGCGGCCATGCCCGACGCCGTGTCGATCCTTGCCACCCCCGAGCAGCTCGCGCTGGTGAAGTACGACGCCAACGGACTCGTGCCGGCCATCGCCCAGGACGTCGCCACCCGCACGGTGCTGATGATGGCATGGATGAACGCCGACACCTTGAAGGCAACGCTCGACGAGGGGCGGATGGTCTACTGGAGCCGGAGCCGCCAGGAGGTGTGGCGCAAGGGCGACACCAGCGGCGACCGCCAATTCGTACGCGAGGCCTACTACGACTGCGACGCCGATTGCCTGCTGTTCCTGGTGGAGCAAGAGGGCAAGGGCGCCTGTCACACGGGCGAGTACTCATGCTTCTTCCGAGCGTTCGGGCCGCAGTGATGGCCTCGCTGCGGATGCGGCCCAGCCGCGACGAATTCCATGCACTGGCGGCGGAGCACACCGTGGTGCCGCTGTGGGCCGAACTGCTGGCCGACCTCGAGACGCCGGTGTCGGCCTACTTGAAGCTGGTGGGCGACGGCGACGGGTTCCTGCTCGAGTCGGTCGAGCACGGCGAGCGGTGGAGCCGGTTCAGCTTCGTGGGTCACGATCCGGTGGCCACCTTCGAACTGCGCAACGGTCTCATCGAGCAGAAGGGTCAGCACCTCAGCGCCGACATCCCGCTCGACCGGGGCATGTTGGCCGCGCTCGACGCCATCGTGGCCGTCTATCGGGCGCCGATCATGCCCGACCTGCCGCCGCTGCAGGGCGGCGTGATGGGCTATCTGGGCTACGACATCATTCGCGAGGTCGAGCATCTGCCCGACGTGCCCCACGACGATCGCGGAATGCCCGACGCCGTGATGAGCATCATCGGGTCGATGGTGGCGTTCGATCACTGGCGCCAGCGCATGTACCTCATCGAGAGCGTGCCGGTGCTGCACATGGACACCGAGGGCGTCGATCGCGAGTACGACGCCGCGTGCGAGCGCGTGCTGCAGGCTGCACAGAAGCTGGCCCAGCCGTTGCACACCCCGCCGGTCGAGCCGCCCGAGGCGGGCGAAGCGCCGCCGGTGGTGCGCAGCACGATGGCCGACGGCGTGTACCAGCAGGCCGTCGAGGTGGCCAAGGAGCACATCCTGGCGGGCGACATCTTCCAGGTGGTGTTGGCGCAGCGCTACGACATCGATCTGCAGGCCGATCCGTTCGACTTCTACCGCGTGCTGCGACAGGTGAACCCGAGTCCCTACATGTACTTCCTGCGTCACCCCGACATCACCATCGCCGGCAGTTCGCCCGAGCCGATGGTGCAGGTGTTGGGGCGCAAGGTCATCAGCCGGCCCATCGCGGGCACGCGGCGGCGCGGCAAGAACGACGACGACGATCGGCG